>Ga0209501_10001017_pt1 | contig 32151 bp, 23 predicted proteins | sample ArcticOcean_MG_C_4_FD_187434 | JGI IMG/M metagenome (GOLD analysis project Ga0209501, IMG submission 187434) | Marine microbial communities from western Arctic Ocean - ArcticOcean_MG_CB4_134 (SPAdes) (version 2) | ecosystem: Environmental > Aquatic > Marine > Oceanic | place: Arctic Ocean...
GTTAAATAGGAGTTCTTACGAAAAAGGTATTCCTGAATTATTAAATAGAAGAGTAAATATAAAATTACCTGAGGCAGGATTGTTTGGTGGTAATAATGAAATGTATAATCCTCCTATAAAGCAAGAATCTATAATTCAGCAACCCATTAATGCTATTCAAAATCTACTTGGTCAGCAAGGTAGGCCTACTCCACCGCAGCCAATTCAAAACCAACCTAAAGTAACCTCTTTAGGGTTAATGGTTCCTTCTCATGTTGAGGAATGGGGGATGTCTGAGAGTGGGATTCGCTGGGGTGTAGCTTTTCTAGGAGAGAATATTTTTGATTTAGGTAGCGGAGTGATGGCATGGTCATTGGCTTCTAGTTATTCTGATCAACAGGCAATTTTCTATGGGCCTAAGTCTGTAGTTGAACCATTGGGAGGAATATCTGATACAGGGTTTTCGCAATTAATTCCACCATTTGAAAACCGTTGCGTTAGGCATGGAGAAAATTTAAATGATGATTTTTCAGGTTATAGAGGAATTAAATTTCTTGATGGTGTAACGGATGCGACTAATTTCAATTATGATATACCATATTCTATAAGAATAGGTACACGTATTTCAGATTGCTATAGTGGTAAATTGCTTTTTCAAAATAATGGACATATTGGAATTATAGATCCTCTAGAAATCATTTCTGATATTAGCTCGCCAGAAATACGTTATCTTAAAATTAATTGGTGGTTAGCTCCTCCGGGTGTAGTTGATTTTTCAGAAGTATCTGATCCAGATGAAATGCTAGAACAAGAAGATGCGAGTAATTTGCAAATTTACCAAGGTTTAAGTTCGGATAATTCAAGGTGGGTTTTTGAAGGTCAACAAGGTAGAGAATTAGGAATAATGATAAGAACTGATGAAGGTTCATTTATAGACCCTTATGCAGAAATTTTATTACCTAATGGTATGAGAGATGAAGGCATGTCAAATATGATTTCATATGATAGTACGATACCGTTTAATCCAAGTGATATTAAAAATCATATAGTAACATTACCATATGATGGATGGTATGAAATTAATATTGCCACCCGCAATGGAGAAGAAGGAAACTATCTGATTGTAATTGATAGTTGTCCACATTCAAATAATTGCGAATATGCACAACTTAGAGTAGAAAAAGATTCTCAAACAGTAAAATCCTATACACAAGAATATGTTGATCTTGCTCCTAATGCTTCAGGTATGGTTGCTCATGATGGATTGTTGTTTATATCAGGAAACAGTAGAGATTCAGTAATTAGAGTTTTTGATAATAATGGATCTTTAGTTAATGAATGGGGTAGCAGAGGTAGAGGTAGAGGTCAAATCCTTGAGCCTACTAGTATGGCAGTTAATAGAGACAAAGATTGGATATATATATCTGATGTTGGGAATGACAAAATTCATATCTTTGATTTGAATGGTGATTTTATTTCTTCATGGGGAGACTCTGGATTTCCTGCTTCCTTTAGAGGGACTCAAGGTGTAGCCGTATGTGATAGAGCTACCATGGACCCAGATTATTATGAAAATAATGGGGCTAGAGTCTATGTTGCAGATAGAGAGAATAATAGAGTTTTAGCTTTTGATGAAACTGGAGGGTTTATTTCTGATTTAGGAATTGATAATTTAAATGCTCCAGATGGTTTAGCTACTGATAGATTTTGTAATTTATATATATCTGATAAAAATAATAATCGCATAGTAAAAACTGATCAAGATGGATACATATTTGAAGAATTTAATATTAATGGAGATAACTCATGGGAAGATATTTCTAATGTAGCTTCATATAATTTTGATGATATTGTTCCTACAAAACTAACTTATGATACAAATAGTGATCTACTTTATGTACTAAATGATTTAAATGGTGATGTGCTTATATTTAATTCAAATGGAATTCTTAATAGAAGGATTGATTCAAGAGAACTTGATATTAGGAAAGTAAGTGAAATAGCTGTTGATAAGTTTGGGAATTCTTATTTCTTTGATGTTTCTCAAGGAATAATTAGATCTTTAAGTTCAGAAGGACAAATTTCTATGAGTGTAGTTTCTAATATTAATTCAGGGAGACGTCCTGGGTTAGGTTCTACATTTAATGCACCAAATATGTCGGAACCTCCTGGTTCTGGAATTTATTTAGATGAATCAAATCAATCAGAAGATGAAGATTCCGGCTCTAATAATCAAAGAGGATTTTTTGTTCCATCTGATACTATTATGGACGAACTTCTAGGTATTGAATTGATCGATCCTACGATATTAGCTGTGTTAGGTATATTTGTAACTATGTTAGGTACTTTTTTTCAAATGGCAAGAGGTAAATAGATTAATGTTATTTAATAATATTTTAAAATTATTAGGAAAATTTATTATTACTGTAATAATTGTTTGTCCATTTATAATCTCAGGTACTTATGGGTTCTTATTCGGAAATTTCCCGATTTGGAGTTCTTTAATGTTATTATCTTTTGGTGGAGTATTAGGTTCTATTGGATTTTATCTTACCTTGACTGCGGTTTTTCCTGCTCCTGAATTACTTAAAGACGAAGAACAATTAATGATAAGACATCCATCAATGAGACCGGCATATGCACGATTGATAATGTGTATACCATTTGTGGGCATTTCGATATATTTATTTGCATTTACTATGTCTCCATATATATATCCTTTTATAATTTTTCTTATAGGTAGTTTTATGTTTTTTAAAGGTATTACGAGATACTTAAGAAATTTACATATTACATATATAGTTACTGATAGACGTGTAATTAAGATATTTAAATTTTTCATGTTACATACAGATGAAATTCCAGTAAGTAGAGTTATATCAATATCTGAAAACCGTAGTTTTTTCGAAATGCTTACGGGTAGAGGAAGTGTTGTAGTAGCAAGCGGTATTGGATCTATGCAAACAATAAATATGGAAGAAATTGATGACCCTGGTCCTGTAGCACAAACGCTTAGAGGACAATTACCAAGTTTAAGCGGAATGTAAACTAAACGAAGTTAATTGTCAATATTACTTGTTTAATTTTGTTTTTTGAAAAATATATTATATATAGAAATTAAGGGGATAATGATTTTATATGTTTGAACATGATATTTTGATAATTGGTGCAGGACTTGCAGGACTTCGTGCGGCTGTAGAAGGTGTAAGGAATGGTTTGGATGTTGCAGTTGTTTCAAAAGTACATCCAGTACGAAGTCATTCGAATGCGGCTCAAGGAGGAATAAATGCACCTTTAACTGATCGTGGAGATGATTGGGAAGATCATGCTTACGATACGATTAAAGGTTCTGATTTTTTGGCTGATCAAGATGCAGTTGAAATTATGTCTACAGAAGCTGGAAGAGCAGTAATTGAATTAGAAAGAATGGGAGTTATTTTTACTAGAGGAGAAGATGGTAAACTTGGGACTAGAGCTTTTGGAGGACAAAAAGTAGCAAGAACGTTCTTTGTTGGTGCTATTACTGGATCTGCTTTATTACACGTACTTTATGAACAATCGCTTAAGCTTGGTTTAAATGTTTATGAAGAATGGTTTGTTACCAAACTTATCATAGAGGATGGAGTGTGTAGGGGAGTGATAGCTTATGATATAAAGAATGGAGAATTACATACTATAAAAGCTAAAGCTGTTATTATGGCAAGTGGTGGTAATGGTAGAGTTTTTGAGCCTTCTACACAATCGTTAATTTGTACTGGAGATGGCATGTCTTTGGCATATAAAGCGGGTGTGCCTCTTATGGATATGGAAATGATTCAGTATCATCCTACTACACTTGCTAGGACTGGAATATTACTTTCGGAAGCTGCAAGAGGAGAAGGAGCATATTTATTAAATTCAAATGGCGAAAGATTTATGGAGAAATATGCGCCAGATTATATGGAACTAGCTTCAAGAGATGTAGTATCGAGGTCTGAACAAACTGAGATAGATGAAGGAAGAGGAATCAATGGTAATGTTCTTCTAGATCTTAGACATTTAGGTAGAGATTATATTGAAAAAAGATTAGGTTATCTTCAAGAAGTTTCTTTAGAATTTTTAGGTATTGATATGGCAGAAAAACCAGTTCCAGTCAGACCAGGAATGCACTATATTATGGGTGGTATTAAAACAGATGTAAATGGTTTGACAGAAATCCCAGGTTTATATGCTGCAGGAGAATGTGCAAATGTAAGTGTGCATGGAGCTAACAGATTAGGAGCTAATTCTCTATTAGACACAGTAGTTTTTGGAAGGAGATCAGCAGAACATGCTATTGAATATTTAAAATCTGTGGGCCCAAATTCTAAATCTGAAAATGATTTGAAACTTGAAAAAGAAAGAATTCAGTCTGTTCTTGATAGGCCAAAAGGGGAAAATATTGCTAAAGTTAGAGAAGATATGGCAAAAAATATGACCAAAGGAATTGGTGTGTGGCGAGATCAAAAATCAATTGAAGGTGCATTAGAAAATCTAACTAATATAAAAAACAGATTGCCAAATATTTCAGTTGAAAATAAGGGCAAGTTTTTTAATACTAACTTGATTTTTGCTTTAGAATTAGAATTTATGGTTGATAATGCAGAAGCCATAATTCATGGTGCAATTACTAGAAAAGAAAGTAGAGGGGCTCATTTCAGAACTGATATGCCTGAAAGAGATGATAAGAATTGGTTAAAACATACATTGATTTACTATGACGTTAATAATGAAAATAATGTAAGAGTAGAAACTATCCCTGTAACAATAACTAAATGGGAACCAATAAAGAGAGTATATTGATGAATGTTAATCTTAAAGTAAAGAGATTTGATCCTGGTGATTCTGACAGGGAAAATTGGTGGCAGGAATATAATATAGATATTCATGAAGACTCTACAGTTTTAGATGCATTAATATATGTTAGAGAATATGAAGATACTTCTTTAGCTTTAAGATGTGCTTGCCGAGCCTCTATTTGTGGTTCATGTGGAATGAAAATTAACGGAAGTGCTAAATTAGTATGTAAGACTAGAATTGTTGCAGTTGCTCCAAATGGTGAACAAATTATTGTTGAGCCTATGGGTAATCATCCTGTAGTAAAAGACTTAGTTGTTTCATTAGATACTTTTTTTAATCAAATTAAAAGAGTTAAACCTTATCTGCAAACTGATCACGTGCCTGAATCAGGAGAATATATAGCTTCTAATGAATCTATGGAGAATTTACTTACTGCAATGAATTGTATAATGTGTGGATGCTGTGTATCTGATTGTACTGTTTTAGAAGTTGATGATAATTTTATTGGACCTGCAGCACTTGCTAAAGCATGGAGATTTATTGATGATCCAAGAGATTCGAAAAAAGAAGATAGATTAAAAGATTTAAACGACGAAGATGGTGGTGTTTGGGATTGTACTAGATGTATGCAATGTGTTGAAGTATGTCCTAAAGGAGTAGCTCCTATGGATAAAATTATGGAACTTAGAGATCAAGCAATAGAAATAGGACTTAATAACACAAATGGAGCACGACATGCTGAAGCTTTTTATGAATCTGTTGGTCATAGTGGATCGTTAGATGAATTAAGGCTTCCAATTAAGACTTTTGGTATTTTTAATATTAAGGAATTAATTAAATTAATTCCTATTGGAATCAAATCTCAATTAGTTGGTAAAAGGCCTCCTATTTTTCACAAGAATATTCCTGGTGTTGAGAATATTCGTAAAATTTTTGAAAGGTATAGAAAATAAAATTATGAAATATGCATTTTATCCAGGATGTGTTTCAAGAGGAGCATGTCCAGAATTATATGTTGCAACTGTTGAAGTATGTAAAATACTAGGAATAGATTTAGATCATGAGGCTATGAAAGGAGCATCTTGTACAGGTTCTGGCGTGTTGCAAGAGAAGAACCAGAAATTAGGTGATACTTTAAATGCTCGAAATTTTGCTTTAGCAGAACGATCAAACTTACCTTTAATGACTATATGTAGTACATGCCAAGGTGTTATGTCTCAAGCTCGTAAGCGTATGCTAGATAATCCAAAATATTTAGCAGAAATAAATGCTGAATTGACCGAAGAAGGATTAGAATATAAAGGATTAGCAGAACCAAGACATTTACTTTGGATTATATTAGAAGATTACGGGATAGATGCATTTAAATCAAAACTGGTTAAACCTCTTAAGGGTTTAAAATTAGCTCCATTTTATGGATGTTATATGGTTAGACCTTCAGATGCTTTAGGTTTTCAAAATAATTTGGAGAGAGAAGATTCTTTGGAAAGAATTATAGAAGCAGTTGATGCAGAAGTAATTGATTTCAGAGGTAAAACTTTATGTTGTGGATTTCCTATACTTACAATTAATGAAAAAAATTCGATGAAAATGGTTGCTAATCATACTTCAGATGCTAAGAATTTAGGAGCAGATGCTATGGTGACACCATGTCCTTTATGCCACTTAAATTTAGATGGTTTTCAATCTAAGGCCGGAAAAAGCATAGGTTCACAAATAAATTTACCTATAATACATTTACCTCAATTATTAGGACTCGCTTTAGGTATTTCACCAGAAAAATTGAGGTTGAACAAACATATTGTTTCAACTAAAGTGCTACTTTCTGAATTATCTTTAAAGCCTTAAAGTAGCTTTTAGTTATCTTTATCCATTATATCAATTAGCTCTTTTACCGCATCAGCTGACTTTCTTAAGGCAGCTAACTCTTTATGAGTAAGTTCAAATTCTATTATTTCTTCAACTCCATTTGAGCCTAATTTGACAGGAACTCCAACGTACAAACCAGATATGCCATATTCTCCTTCTAAGTAAGTAGTACATGGTAAGATGTCTTTTTTATCAAATAATATTGACTCAACCATTTGGACAATTGAAGCTGATGGAGCATAATAAGCACTACCAGTTTTAAGGTAGGATACTATTTCAGCTCCTCCATCTCTAGTCCTTTGAACTATTTCTTCCAATTTCTTTTCAGAAATTAATTTTGATATTGGAGTACCTCCTACAGTTGTGTTTCCAACTACAGGCACCATAGTATCTCCATGTCCGCCTAATACAAATGCTGAAACTGTTTCCACAGATACATTTAATTCTTTAGCTAAAAAAGTTCTGAACCTTGCTGTATCTAATATTCCAGCCATACCTATTACATGTGATTTATCAAATCCACTAATTTTTTGAACTTGCTGAGACATTGCATCTAGAGGATTTGTAACTACTATAATTATACTATTAGGAGATTTACTGGCTATTTCTTCAGCAACTGAAGAAACTATTTTTTTGTTTGTTAATAGTAAATCATCTCGTGTCATTCCAGGTTTACGAGCTAGTCCAGATGTAATGACTACTACATCTGAATTAGAAGTTTCTTGATATTGGTTAGTTCCAATTATAGATGCATCAGATCTTAATATAGGTCCAGATTCTAACATATCTAGGGCTTTACCTTGAGGTAGTCCTTCTACAATATCTACGAGAACTACATCAGCATATCCTTTATCAAATATTCTTTGAGCAGTAGTTGCTCCAACATTACCTGCACCTACAACAGTAACTTTTTTTCTCATATTAATAAGCTCCTATTTGATTGTTGTTGTAAAACTAAACTGAAATGGTCTTTTAATTTGAAATATTTCTTCAATATGATTTATTCAATTATGACTCTTTTTTAATTTAGGCATTATCTTCAAGTATTGCTAAAATTTCTTCACGTGAAATTAGAACCCCAGGTTCTAATGGGAGGGATTTAATTGTACCATCTCTATGTGCGGGTATTGTATTTTCCATCTTCATTGCTTCTATAACTACTATTTTGTCTCCCTGCTTAACATTTTGACCTTCTTTTACTAAATATTTGGATAGTATTCCTGGTAGAGGAGATTTAATAATATTTTCTTGATTAATATCGTTTATTTGTTTATTTAATGATGTTGTTTCTATAACATCATTTGTAATTGCATTGGATAATGTTTTTTCTTCTATAGTTGGGTCGACAGTAACTTGGAAAGATTCATTTCCTATGTGTACATTGTATGTTTTTGAGTTGGGAGAAATATTTTGTGTATTATTTTTTACTATAGTTGTATTTGATTTGAGTTTTTGTGTGGGAACAGATTTATATAAATTCATGCTTTCAGGAATTGGGTCTAATCCGTATTTCATTCTTAGGAATTTCATTCCTGTATTTGGAAACAATGCATAAGTTAAAACATCTTGAATATTCTGAGATATTTCGTTAACAGCATTTTTAGCATTATCTAATTCTTTTTCAGAAGAATTATTTTCTTGTTTAGGTGGTATCATTTTTATTATGTCAGGGTTAATTGGAGAGGGAGGATTTCCATAATCTCCATGTATATAATTTTGCATTTGCTCAGATATTATTTTGTATTTTCCAAATATTACGTTACTTACAGCCTGAGAGCCCACTATTTGACTAATTGGAGTAACAAGAGGAGGGTTTCCCATATCTTTTCGAGTATTTGGTATTTCTTTTAGTACTTCTTCTAATTTGCCTAATGAATCTGATTCTCTTAATTGAGATAATAAATTAGTGTACATACCTCCAGGTATTTGATGTTTTAACACGGTAGAGTCTAGAAGCGTCTCATTTGAATTTAAAATTAAATCAGAGTATTTTGGTAATATTGATTTAATTTTTTCACTAGCAATTATAAATTGATCTAAATTTAGGTTTGGGTCACGCTCCGAATTTTTTAATGTAATTAATAAAGGTTCTATTGGAGGTTGAGATGTTCTTAAAGAAAGAGGAGATAAACATGTGTCTACAATATCTACATTAGCCTCTATGGCTTTAATTACTGAAAGCGGGCCCAATCCACTAGTCGAATGAGTATGGAATTGTATTGGAACATCAATTATTTTTTTTAAAGATGAAACAAGTTTAAAAATATCATATGGTGAAATAATACCAGCCATATCTTTTATACAAATACTGTCAGCACCCATTTCTTGAAATTTCTTAGCTTTATTTTCATAATACTCTAAATTATAAATAGGGCCATCAAGTCCAGTATTTTCAGTAGCAGAGTAACATATCGTCATTTGTAGGTGTTTATTTTCAGCTTTAACAGCTTTAGCAGCTTGTTTTAAATTTTCCTCATCATTTAAAGCATCAAAAACTCTAAATATATCTATTCCTGTTTTTGCAGATTCTTTTATAAAAGAATCTATAATTTCATTTTCGTATGATTGGTATCCAACTAACGATTTCCCTCTTAAAAGCATCATTAAGGGTGTATTAGGCAAAGTTTCTTTAAGAAGTTTTAATCTTACCCAGGGATCTTCTGCTAAGAATCTTGTTGCAGAATCAAAAGTTGCTCCACCCCAGACCTCCATAGAGTAAAAAGGAATATTGCTCATATGAGTAGCAATTTCAATGATGTCTTCTGTACGTAATCTAGTAGCAAGTAAACTTTGTTGCCCATCACGTAAAGTTGTATCAGTGATTTTTATAGAGTTATTAGGCATTTTGTATAAACTCCAAAATGTAATCTACCATTTAAATTGTGTCCATTTATTATTCAATATTGAATTTTCTATAAAACTAATCTTCCATTTGTTAGATTTATTATTTTCAGTTAATTCATATGTAGTATTTGAATCTTGAAAAGCTAAAACAGCAGCTATAATAGCAGATATTTTATTTGGTTTAAGTGTCGATTCATAAGGATGACTAATTTTCAAAGAGGTATACTCCCATGTTTTTTAGGAGGAATTACATCCCGTTTATTACTAAGCATATTTAAGGCTTGGATAATTTTTTTCCTAGTTTCTGATGGATCTATTACGTTATCGATTAAGCCTCTTGAAGCTGCTACATACGGGTTCATAAAAATATCTTCATATTCATTTACTAATTGTTTTCGTAGTTCTTGTGGCGTATCAGATTTGTCTATTTTCCTTTTATGTATTATGTTTACTGCGCCTTCTGCGCCCATTACAGCAACTTCTCCAGATGGCCATGAGTAATTTATATCTCCTCCTAGTCCCTTACTACTCATAACTATATATGCACCTCCATAAGCTTTTCTAGTTAGTAAGCTTATTTTTGGTACTGTTGCTTCTGCATAAGCATATATGAGTTTTGCTCCATGTCGGATTATTCCTGCGTATTCTTGACTAGTACCGGGCATAAATCCTGGTACATCGATTAAAGTTAAAACAGGTATATTAAAAGCATCACAAAATCTTACAAACCTAGCTGCTTTAACAGATGCGTCTATATCAAGAATACCTGCTAAGTGATTAGGTTGTTGAGCTACAATACCTATACTGTTACCATCTAATCTGCTAAAGCCTACTAGTATGTTTTTTGCAAATAATTCGTGTATTTGAAAAAAAACTTCGTTATCTACAATTTCTTTAATTACTTCCAACATATCATATGGTTGATTTGAAGCCTCAGGAACAATGCTAATTAAGGATTCATTTTTCCTTTCTGGATTATCATTAGTATTTATTCTTGGAGCAGATTCCATATTGTTAGCAGGGAGGAAACTTAATAATTCTCTTATTTTATTAATACATTCTTCTTCTGATTTTATTGCGAAATGTGAGACACCTGATTTTATAGAATGAGTTAATGCTCCTCCTAATTGTTCATGGGTTACAGATTCTCCAGTTACTGCTTTTATTACATCTGGTCCGGTAATATACATTTGGCCTATATCTTCAACGACAAAAATAAAATCTGTTAAAGCTGGAGAATAAGTAGCTCCGCCAGCTGCTGGACCTAATATAGCAGATATTTGAGGAATAACTCCTGACGCTCTAGTATTTCTAAAGAATATTTCGCTATAACCATTTAAACTATCTATTCCTTCTTGAATTCTAGCACCGCCTGAATCAATAAGTCCTATAATTGGTGATCCACTTTTCATAGCTAAGTCCATTAATTTACATATTTTTTGAGAGACTGCTGCAGATAGAGATCCGCCAAGAACTGTGAAGTCTTGTGAATATGCGAAACATAATCTGTCGTTAATTTTCCCGTAGCCTGTTACAACGGCATCTCCCAAGAATTTACTTTTTTCTAGATCAAAATCTGTGGATCTATGAAGTACAAAAGGATCGATCTCTTCAAAAGTGTTCTGGTCAAAAAGAAGTTTTATTCTTTCATGGGCTGTTAATTTTCCTCTTTTATGCTGGGCATTTATTCGACTTTCGCCACCACCCATAGAGCTCTCTTTGAGTAAATCATTAAGCTTTGTTAATTTAGGGTCAATTATATTTGGATTATCCATAGAATTTAAATAAATTAAGTTTAAGTTTTGATGTTAAATAAAAGAACGATATATTATAAGTTACCAAATTAGTAGATTTGTCGCAAGATTAACTGTTGCTTCAGTTTTAATTGATATAATATGATAAATCATCAATATCTTATTTAAGAGTTGTTTATCTAATGAATAATTTAAAACCTCATTCAACAAATATAAATGGCATAAATTTCACTTGGGGAAATAAAACATATATTATGGGAGTGATTAATATTACTCCTGATTCTTTTTCTGGTGATGGAATTGAAAATAATATAAATTTAGTAATTGAAAAAGCTCTGTTATTCGAGAAATGTGGTGCAGATATTATAGATATTGGAGGTGAGTCTACTCGTCCTTTAGCTATATATAAAGGTGCTAGGCCTATTTCGGAAGAAGAAGAAATTAACAGAGTTATTCCAGTTATTCAAGAGCTACGACATAGAATTAATATACCAATTAGTATAGATACATATAAACCTAAAGTTGCATTAAATGCGATCAAAGTTGGTGCTTCAATGATTAATGATGTTTTAGGTTTTCGAAACAGCGATGAAATGATGAAAATTGTAGCTGAATACGGATTGCCTGTGGTTTTGATGCATAATCATATAAATCATAATTATACTAATTTGATTAAAAATATCGAAGATTACTTTTATAATATAATAGATTTATCAGTTAATTCAGGTATAAAAAAAGAGAATATTATAATTGATCCTGGTATTGGTTTTGGAAAAAACACTAGACAGAATTTAGAAATATATCGTAATTTAGATAAATTCAGATCTCTGGGGCATCCAATTTTAGTAGGAATGTCTCGTAAAGCATCTATTGGCGATGTATTAAATTTACCTGTAGAAGAGCGCTTAGAAGGAACATCTGCAGTAGTAGCTCTATGTATTAGTAAAAAAGTTGATATTATAAGAGTTCATGATGTGTGTGAAATGAATAGAGTAGCTAAAATGAGTGATGCCATAGTCCGTGGATGGTGATTTTATAATGTATGAAATGTATATTGGTTTAGGCTCCAATTTAGGTGACAGGAATTCAAATATTTTAAAGGGGATCTCTATGCTAGATGATATATCTTATTCTATTTCTAAATCATCTATATATGAAAGTGATGCTGTTGGATTCATAGATCAACCAAAATTTCTTAATGCAGTTTGTCGTATTCAAATTGAATTGAATCCATTTCAATTGTTATCTAAGTTAAAAAAATTTGAATTATCTTTAAAAAGAACAAAGAAGTTCAATAATGCTCCTAGGACAATAGATTTAGATATTTTACTTTGTAATAATATGGTTATCGATACTCCTAGTTTAACTATACCTCACCCAAGGATGCTAGAACGTTTATTTGTTTTAATTCCATTAATGGAAGTGGATTCTACCTTAGTCCATCCTGAAACTAGAAATTTAATATTTAGTAGTTTAAAAAGGTTTAAAAACTTGTCTAGTTGTACAACCGTTAAATTATTTAGTTAAGAAATATATAAATTAATAAGTTATCATCAAGAATAAAGTAAAATAAAAATATTATTTAATTACTTCATTGCGTCCTGAATGTTTATTAGAATATAAATTTGTAAATTCTAATAATTCACCAGAAATACTTTTATTCATAATATCGAGTATATAATCTGCTGTAATTACTCTAGGTAAAACAACATAATTAGCACCAGCTTCATATAATTGATCATGAGATGAAAAAGTTTCTGCTGTAACAATAATATCAGCGTTAGGAGCTATTTTTCTTAATTTACGTACTAACAACAAATTATTTGTTCCGGCTAAAACCATATCAGGAACTGTAAGTAGAATTATGCTTGATCGAGAGATACCGGACTCTTCAAGCAAACCCATTCTACTAATATCTCCATATACATACTTGATTCCATGATCAATCAATCCTTTGGTTACTTCCGGATTGAAATCTATAATCATTAATTTCTCTAATAAATTTGGGAACTTAGATTTAATATTAAATAATAAAGAACTTGCTTCTCTAAAAAATCCTAAAATCACAATAGAATCTTCAATATGAGCCGAATCAGTTTGCTTATCTGCTAAAACTTCATGGTGAGGGAATCTATCTCTAATACCTAAAAAAATCAGAACTTTTTCAAAAAATACATATATATTGTGGTTATATTGAATGCTATATGTTGAAATAGTAGATGTAATAATAATAGCTAATACTATACTAGAAGCCATAATTGGAGAAATATGACCTGAAGCAGTTCCTAAGGCAATAAATACCAATGCAAATTCACTCATTTGCGCAAGGTTTATAGTTGTAATTAAAGAAACCCTTACTCCTTGTTTCATAGTATATAAAATAGGGAAAATAGTTATAAATCTTATAATTAAAACAAATCCTACTAGCATAAAAGTATACGTAGCCATAGTCCAAGTAGGAAAAGGAATTGCTAAACCTAAAGCAACAAAAAACAAAGTTACAAAAAAGTCTCTAAGAGTAATAATTCTATCAATAACATCGTGGTTATATGGGAAAGTAGCTAAAGAAATACCAGCAACTAATGCACCCATTTCTCTAGATAAACCACTATAACCAGCTAGTCCAGCAATACAAAAACACCATGCAATAGATAATAGAAGCAATATTTCTGGTTGCCTAGAAACTACCTTAAATATTCTAGGTAAAATATAATTACTCGCCAACATACAAAACATTACTAGTCCAATACCCTTTAGTAATGAAAACAAAATTGAATTTACTTGCGGATCATTAAAATTAGGCTGTAGAGCAATAAATAAAATTGCCCATATATCTTGTATTACTAAAATTCCTAAAGTTGTTCTTCCAACAACAGTATCTAATTCTCTTTTATCATATAGAAGCTTAACTACTACCATAGTACTACTTAAAGATACTGAAGCAGCTATATATATCAAATCAAATTCTCCAGTAAATGCTGAAGTTCCTATAAGAATGAAAAATGCCATAGCTGCAGCAACAGTAATACTAACTTGTCCAATACCTGTAAAAATAACTGGCTTTCCTAAGGCAACAAGTTTTTTTAAATTAATTTCTAGTCCGATCATAAACAAAAGAAAAATAAGGCCTAATTCACCTAAACTATGAATTGTATGTATATTATGATCATGAACTAATCCAAAGCCTATCTTTGGCCCACAAATTATCCCAGCAAGTACGTAGGCTAAAATTAGAGGTTGTTTTAAAATTCTAGCAACATATGCTAAGCCAATAGCTATAATAACTACTGTACCTATTTCTGAAACTAAATTTTCAGGCATATAAAGTCCTTTTTTTGTAATACAAAAAAATTAATAGATTATATTATAAGTATTTAACAAGTTTTCTACAATATAAATAAATAAATACAAAAAAAGGCAGTCTAATAAAATAGTTAGACTGCCTTTTTTTTATTTATTTATTAGATCTAAGACTAAGGTACTAAATTTATCCCACTTATCCCAACGCTAAACATACTAGGATAACTCCAATCACTTAAGCTCAAAACATTATTTGCATCCAAATATTCATAGGCAACTCTAACATAATAATCGCGAGTTTCTAAGTTGGAAAACAGCACTCTTAGTTGATTTGTGCTTACATTTTCTATTTGTCTGATTTTACTCGCTGGATTATTTGTATTATAAATATCTACTTTGTAAGAAATTGCTTCAGGAATACTGTTCCAAATAATATATGTTTCTTGATTAGCCTCTATATATTCCATCCAATATGGACTTTCTATATAAATAGGGGTCTCAGTAATAGGAGCTATTGGGGTAGTTTTATTTAGATATATTTCATAACCATCTTTTTCTACATGACTTGACGTAATAACTCTGACAGCGTAAGTTCCAGATATTGGTAGTTCATAATTATTTATACTTGTTATACCTCTCTCATAGTTAGGAGGAGCACTCCAATCTAAAAGGTCATAACCTCCATAACTATTTATTAAATTATATATAGCACTTTGATCTTTATCATGTATATAAAATAAAGCTATTAAAGGCTCAAAGGAAGACAAATTATTATTTATTTTCAAATCTATCTTCTCACCTTCAGATCCTTCAAAAAACCATATATCCTGTTGGTCACTATAAGCCATCCAACCTGTATTAGATATATTACCTCCAGTTAGATATCCCATATCAAATGTTCTATACTCAGGTCGTAATGTTATGAAATTACTAGGATGTGATTCATCACTTTCTATTCCTGTAGCTCTATTTTTCAATTTTATTGTAAAAAACCACTGCTCATATCCATCAGAATAATCCGATTTCAAACTGCCTTCTTCTGCAGATCTAGCAAAGAAATGACGTGGAATTGTCAACTCATTAGATGTAATTTTTTTCTTAGATCCAAATACAAAATCTGGTTCTCCACTAGTATTCGATCCGTTATACATGTAAACAACATATATTTCATTATCTAGTAATGGTGTAGTTCCCCAAACAACCCTAACCGCATCAGCTTTATAAGTACTTCCTACAAGTGCTGATGGAGCAGAAGGATATTCTTCCAAATTTATATTAAAAGTATCTACAATTATTTCAGCATATGCTCCATCAGGCGTTGAAAGCATATTATCTGAATTATGAGCTGTTATTAAAGTTGTAGGGTCTGAAATTTCAGAAAATCCAGCCTCATTGACAGCTAATACAACAAACTGATACTCAGAACCAAAAGGAATAATAGAATCTATATTAAATAAAATCTCATAATTATCATCTATATCCTCTGCTTTAGGAACATATCCTGCAGTAGATGAACTCGTTAATAACGCTTCTGCTGATGGAATCCATTCAACTGTTATAGACCAATCATCTGAAGTTGAAGGGGCAGGACTAGCATTTAATAAGACCGCATACCCAGTTATCGGGGAACCTCCATTTTTCAGAGATTTATTCCAATTAATTATTATTTCTTTATTATTAATTAAACTAGCAGTTACATTTAGAGGGGCAGAAGGATTAGAAATAGGAGCTTCTAAATATAACGGATAAGAAGGAGAGCTTTTAATTCCTGTGCTATCCATAGAGGAAACAGTAATTTCATAAGCTGATCCTGCTTCAAGAGCATTTAGAAGTATATAATTAAAATATTCATCACCTATAAGACCTTGGTCTTGATCATTTGAAATCCCAGCACTAGTGAGTGATCCATAGGACCAAGTACCATCAGAATGATCATTAATTTGTACTGAATCAATTATATAACCCACGATTGGATTTTCAGGAATACTACATGGAACAGTCCATTCTAAAACCATCTCGTCGAGACCAGTTTCAGATATATATCCAGTAATATAGTCAGGAGGAGCTAATGTATCACAACCAACTATAGCAGTAGTACTAGTAGAATAATCAGAATCACTAGTATAAGTTTCAATATCTAAAGCTACTTTTAATACGTAAGAAGTATCTTCAATTAAAGATATATCTTTACCATAATTGTGAACTTTTAATCCATAGAAACCAATACCATCTTCAAGTTTTAAATTTAAATATGGTAAAGTATAACTATTAGCATATGCAGTAGGTCCATAATTATTAATATCTGGAGTTAATATTTCATAGGGATTGTAAACTTCTAAGTCTAAATTAGATGTAGCGTCAAATTCAAAAGTAATAAAGTCAGAATCTTCACCTAGAAAGAAGTAGCAGTCGTAATGATCTGAACTAGTTATTAACCCACTATATGTTTCATTATATTTAAGCTCTAAACAATCAGTTGCAGGTTCTGCATACGAACTGTCTGTACTACCTACTTCAGTTGCAGCTGCAGCTGCTGAAGGTAATATATCTACAAATTCCACATCAGGCCCCCAGTCATCTTTACCAGGTATTACTATTTTTTCCCAAGGCCAATCAGCATCTATATATGCATTAGCAAGCCATTCAGTGCTTGGAGGTGAAGGTTGAAGTACCCATACCCATCCACTTTCTGTAAATGCTACGGGATATCTATATATATAACATGATTCTCCGCAATCTGGATTTAACCAAACTGGATAGTTATTGAAATCATTTCCTATATACCAATAAGTACCTGTATAAGAATCATTATTATGGCTTACATATAGATTCTCAACGAAAGACGGATTAGAATAATCATAACCATATGAGCTAACCTCAAAAGGAGCAGATATTGGTTCAGGCATTGTTGTAATCATGTCCTCTTTAAGAAGTGGAGTTTCTGCTCGTAGAATTTCTAGTGAATATCTGCTATTTTGAACAAAACCTCCATATTGATGAATTTTGAAATAATAATTACCGCTTCCACCTGATAAGGTCTCATAATATGAAGAAGGCATAGGAATTGCCCATTCAATAACCTTAATTTCGTCTGAGGATACAGAATAATTATGTCCAGAGTTATATGGGTCGTCAGTTAATGTTTCACTTGGATTATAAAATTCTAAATCTGCTCTTGTTTCTGCAGTAAATCCTATATTGATTTCATCTTCATCATCACCGGGTATCCAAAAGCAATCAAATGTATTTTCTTCATTTATCGCACTTGAAACAAAATATTCTAAAGGTCCTCCAGGAATAGAAGTTTCTGCAGGGTATAACTGTTCACATGCTAATCCACTTGCAACTCCAAAACCTAAAATAGAACCATTTGATGTCCTGAAAATTAAAGCTACAATAATAACAAGTAAAACTAAAATTATTTGCAAGCTCCAAGCTTGAATTTTCGTAAATAATGTATCCATAATTATCTCCCTAAGCAAGCTTTCTAAAAACTCATCGAATTAAATAAGATTGATTTTTTTAATAAGTTTATACTATATTAATAGTTATTAACAAATTAATAATATATATTAATATATAAGCATAATTAATTTAAACAACCGAAATTACTCTTGCTATAATATAGGTAAAAATACTTAAATAAACAATAATATGAGATTAATATGAAACCAATTACTATAGTAATAGGAGAAGATCATTCTTTAGTACGAGAAGGTATTAAAAGAATTCTAGAAGAATTTAATGATTTTCAAATTATTGGAGAGGCTTCTAATGGGCAAAGTTTTCTAGAACTAATTAAATCTAAAAAGCCTGAAATTGCAATAGTTGATATTAGAATGCCGATTCTTAATGGAGTAGAAGTACTTCAGGATTTAAAAAAAACTGGGACAAATACTCGAGGTTTAATATTAACTGCATTTGCTGACGATGAATATATACTAGATGCTATGGAAGCTGGTGCCGCAGGATATCTGCTTAAATCAGTAGAACCAAACGAATTAGCTCAAGCTATCAGAACAGTTCACCAAGGAGAAGCTGTATTAGATCCCGAAATATCTTTAAGACTTGCAAGAATATGGAACAAAAAAAGGGGCGGGGATAATAAAAAATCTACAGGAATTGAAGCTTTATCTACTAGAGAAATTGAAGTGTTAAAACTTGCAATTAAAGGTCTTAGAAATAAAGATGTAGGAATTGACTTGAATATTAGTGTTAGGACAGTAGAAGGTCATTTTAATAGCATATTTAATAAGCTTGCTGTTTCATCTAAAATTGAAGCTGTGCTTCTTGGTATAGCATTTTGGCACAATACTTCAGTCGAAAACTAAATTGATTAAATAAAGAATTTTTATATCAAATATAGTAAACCTAAATTAATACGTTATTTTTCAGTCTTAATAAAAATTAATGAGCCCAGAATTTAGGAACATTAAGTTCTTCTTTAGTCATCATCTCTAATAATACAGGCTGACCAGATTTATTAGCATTACCAGAATTTAGGAACATTAAGTTCTTCTTTAGTCATCATCTCTAATAATGCAGGCTGACCAGATTTATTAGCATTAACTGCTTCACGAATAGCAGGAGCAATTTGATCAGGTGTTGTAACTTTTTTAGCAAATGCTCCCATACCTTCAGCGATTTTTGTATAGTCTCCACCTAATTTATGTAAATCCCATTCTTTTGCAGCATATTCTAGATAAGGCCTATCACTAGTATAGTTTGTCATAACTCCATTATTTAATATAACTGTCAAAATTGGAATCTTTGACCTTACTGCTGTTTCTATATCTAATCCAGCCATACCAAAAGCTGCATCCCCCATAATATTTATTACTTGTTTTTCAGGTTTTGCAATCTTAGCTCCAATAGCAAGTCCAAGGCCATAACCTAATTGCGTAGATTTCCCCCAGCCTATATAACCCCAAGGAGTTACAGCTTTCCAAAATGGAACTAATTGATCTCTAGGGTACCCAGAGTCATGCGTAATTATAGTGTTAGCAACATTCACATTAGAAGCTAATTCATTAAATACTCTATATGGACTTAAAGGTATTTCATCTGAATTCAATCTTGGATTCCATTCTTTATAGAACTCTTCCTTGACTGAGTTAATCTCATCTATAATTCCAACTGATTTTGTGATTCCTTTATCACCTACTTGGCGTTTAAGTTCTTCAATCATCTGTCTTAAAACAAGTTTTACGTCACCTACACACCCGAGGTCTATTTTGTAATCTTTATTTATATGGTCAGCACAATCAGTTATTTGAGCTAAAGTTGTTGCATCCGGCATTACTGTACTGAAAGGAGCTTTAGTAAAACTTGTACCTACTCCTATTATTAAATCAGATTTAAGTCTGAAATGATTTACCATCAATGTTCCAGAATTTGCTCCTGTACCAAGTGACAATGGATGAGTTTCTGGAAAAGAGCTTTTACCAGCTAATGTTGTCATAACAGGTATATTTGCTAATTCAGCAAATTCTATAAGGTCTTTAGTTGCTACTCCATATAAAACTCCTTGACCAGCATTTATTACTGGGCAATTAGCAGTTACAATAGCTTTAATTAAGTCACGTACATCATCTGGATTAGCTTGAGACTTTGTAACTTTTACAGGTTCATATTTGAAATCACTATCAGGAAATTCTTGGTCTTGAACATCTTGAGGTATTTCTAATAAAACTGGACCTTTAGGGCCATTTTTCAATTGAGTAAATGCTCTTCTCATAAAATCAGGAATTCTAGAAGCATGATTAACATAACCTGACCATTTTGTAATACCTTTATAATGATCGACTGATTGAAATCCAGGATGTATCCCAGACTTTGTAGTTGGTGCACTCCCAGGTAAAAGCAAAATTGGAACAGAGTCAGAAAAAGCTTGGGCAACGCCACCAAAAGCATTCTCTGCTCCTGGACCAGCTTGCATAGTAAATACACCTATTTTTGAGCCGCTATTTACTCTACTAAATCCATCAGCAAAGTTCACTCCAGCTCTCTCTTGTCTACATAATATAGGGCGTATACCTTGCTCAGCTGCTGCACTTATTAAAGATTGTGCAGGAAAACATGATAGCCAATCTACACCTTCGGCTTTTAATATTTTTGCTATTGCGGTATCCCCATTCATAATAATACTCCAATATAATTCATATACATTTCATTAATGCTAGTCAGAATATCATATAAAACATATATGAAACAACTATAATTATAAATTTTAATATTCAAATGGGGATATTCTCTATGAGCCTGTGATTCGTGGGGTAGCGAATTGTTTAAACTGATGTTAGTATTTTATTACTTTAAATAATCAATGAAAAAGTATTAACTAATTTATCATATTAGGAGATATTAATGTCAAAGAAAATTACAACAATATATATAACTATATTTATAATTTCATTAATAGTTGCTTGTGGAGGTTCAAAAGAAACTCTATCTCAAGATCAATCAGGAAATGCAGTGGCTCCTGGTTCTGTAGAAGAAGCTAGAGTATCAGACAAGACCAAATCTGTAGACGTTAAGGATATGGCAAAAGTTCAAGGTAAAGCCGAAGAAAAAGCTGCACAAAGTACTGCAGGAAATGTTACGGTAGCTACTGGTGCTGGTTGGGGAAGCGGAACATCAGAATTTGATGTGAATATGGCTAAAGCTGAACAAACTAATAAATTGCTAGAAGCTTATTGGATTTCTCATACTGAATATACACCTGAAATAGCAAAAGAACTACTACACCCTGAATATCTTGAAGAAGGTTCAATGACAATTGATGAACAAATCAATTCATTAAAATCAGAAGGAGCCCAAATAACATTCGAGACTGATGGAACTGCAGCTAGGACTGGATCTTCGACCCTAGGAATGACTGTTTTTATCACTCACCCTACGGAAGGTGAATTAAAATATTACATGACATTTAAAGAGACTGAAAAGAAAAATAACGAATGGAGAATAAGTAACGTAGAAGAAATGGAATCCGACTAAAATTAATTAAATTAATTTTTAAATTGACAATTATAAAATACTGTTATAATATTTGACTCTAAATAATATTGTATATAATAGGCCATAAGGCCGATAAAAAACTAATGGAGGAGGATGCTAAATTATGAAGCACTCTTATAAAATAATAGCCTTTGGGTCTATGTTAGCCCTAATGGCATCAATAGCATGCGGAAGCAGCGACGCAGCAGCTCCAGCAGCACCTAAGGCAGCAGCAGCAGCAGCAGCAGCAGCTCCAGCAGCAGCAGCAGCACCTAAGGCAGCAGCAGCAGCACCTAAGGCAGCAGCAGCAGCAGCTCCAGCAGCAGCAGCTAAGGCAGCAGCACCAGCTGCATCAGCAGCAGCAGCACCTAAGGCAACAGCAGTACCAACTGCAAGGCCTGTAGTAGCAGCAGCTGTAAGCGGACCTAAAAAAGGTGGACATCTTAAGTGGACTAACCAAGCCAGTATTGGTAGCTTAGACCCAACTAGAAATACGTCTTTCGTTACTGCCACTTTAGTAGGTCACTGGTATGACTTCATATTCACATGGGATTCAGACCTGATTGCTACTGAACAAATGATTGATGACTGGTCAATGAATGCAGATGCTACAGAGTATAGTTTTACTCTTAGAGATGGCTTAGCATTTCATACCGGTGCACCAGTAACTTCAGATGATGTTCTTGCATCAATTGAAAGATGGAGAACTCAAGTTGGTACTCCAGGTGTTATGTGGGACCTTGCAAAACCAACTACTTCTAAAGTAGATGATAAGACCTTTAAAGTTAGTCCTACGCAACCTTTTGGTTTATGGGTTGACTACTGGGCACAAGACAAAACAAATATAATTCCTAAAGCAACTTTAGATGCTACGGGAGAAGAAGAAACTTTAACTGACTATACTGGTTCAGGACCTTTCCAACATGTTGAATGGGATCCAGGAGCTCGGAATTTAGTTAAAAGAAATGAAGCATATGTACCTCGAAATGAGCCTAAAGATGGTATGGCTGGTGGTCGTATTGCTTTATTAGATAGCTTTGAAGTGTTAGAAGTTCCAGATGCTGCAACAAGAGTAGCAGCTCTACAAACTAAGCAAGTTGACTTTACTGAAGGTTTACCAAATGACTTTTTTGGAACAGTTTCAGCTGATGCCAATTTGAAAGTTCATTTAATTCCTAACTGGGCTATACCTAACATGGCTACTAACAAATTATGGCCTCCACTAAACAATCCAAAATCAAGATTAGCTATATTGCTTATGACTGACCCTGCTGAATATATGGCTGCAGGTTATGGTGATGCAGCATTATGGAACACTTGTGGTGCTATTTACTTCTGTGGTTCTACATGGGCTACTGATGCACACACAGATAATTATTGGAATGTTGATAAAGCAAAAGCACAAATTCTTTGGGATGAAGCAGTAGCTGAAAGTGGATTTGAAGGTAAAATGGTTCTATTAACTAATACCGACTATTCTGACTTTTATGCAGCAGCGTTAATTACAAAGAGAATTTTGGAAGAACTAGGCGCAGAAGTTGACTTCGTAGTTACTGACTGGGCTACTGTAATTTCCAGAAAAATTGCTAACTTAGATAAGTCTCCACAAGATGGTGGTTGGCACATCTATCATTCATGGGGTGGGTTTATGGATCCAATTGGAGATCCTAGAATTGGTAAGTCCTGGAATGGTGGTTGGGGTAATGAGAGAGGTTACAAGCTAGTTGAAGACTTCTCAAAAGCCAAATCTAAAGCTGATGCTGAAAAAATTGTAGATGAAATTCAAAGAATCTACTTAACAGAAGATCCGCCTAACATTAACTATGGATCATTCAGCTTCTTAATGGTGATGCAACAAGACGTTATGGATTACCAACCATTCCGAAATGTTAACATCGAAGGTGTTTGGTTAGATAGATAAATTTAACCACTACATTATTACAATTGAGTAATAAAAAAGAGGTGCGGGGATTTTCCCCGCACCTCTTTTTTATTTACTTTGCTTTATAATCACATTTTATTTATATAGTAACTGGGTTCATTGTGTGCCAATCAGTATTTGATTCATATAATTTACCTATTTGAAATAACTTCAATTCTTCAAGATGTTTTCCAATAAATTGAACACTCAACGGTAAACCTGACTTACTAAACCCTGAAGGTATAGATAAAGTTGGAGCTCCGTTAAAATCAAATGGTTGCGTGAATTTGCCAAAATAAATATCCCTTTTAATATAATTACCATAAAGAACAGATTCATCAATTTTATGAGGTAATTTAGTCATTGAAGGAGAAATTAATACATCTATATTTGAAAATACATTTTTTAATATATTATTTAACTTGATTCTAATTAAATTTGCATTAGCATATTCAATTGCTGAATAATTACTACCTTTTTCAAGCCAAGTTCTAAACCATCCTCCATAATCATTTTTTCTAGATGGATAATTTTCTTTGTGAGATATAGCTGCCTCGGTAGAACATATTATATTCCAAGCAGGTAAATAGTCTCTTAATTCAGGCATACTTACTTTAATAACTTCAGCTCCCAATTTTTTTAGTAAATATATACAATTAAATACTGATTCAACTATTTCAGAATCTACATTCTCTGATATATATTTTTCATCTACACCAATTTTCATACCCTCTATTCCGTTATCAATATAAGGTAGAACATCAGTTACCTTTTCAATTAAAGAAGTTGCATCATTTTTATCATATCCAGCTATTGCATCAAACATAATTGCTGCATCTTCTACATACCTTGTCATTGGACCGAGATGATCTAATGATGGAGCTAAATCAAGTAATCCATATCTACTTACCCTACCCCAAGTAGGTTTAAGTCCAACAATTCCACATGAAGCCGATGGAAATCTTATTGAGCCTCCAGTATCACTTCCAAGAGATCCAAAACATAACCCTAGAGATGTTGCAACAGCTGAGCCACTTGAAGATCCTCCCGTATAATATTCTATTCCCCAGGGATTTCTTGGTATGTCGAATTCAGGATTATAACCGCCTACAGCTGCTTCAGTTAAATTTAATTTCCCAAGTATTATGGCCCCTGCTGATTTAAGTCTTCTGACAACAGTAGAATCAAAAGATGGAATATAATTTCTTAATACTTTACATCCTCCCATTGTAGGTACCCCTTTTGTAAATACTAAGTCTTTTAAAGCTATAGGTACTCCATGTAAATAGCCTTTGTAATTACCATTAGATATCTCTTTTTCTGCAATTAATGCAGATGAAATTGCTTCATCTTTCATCAATGTTACGAAGCTTTTATATATATGATCTAATTTTTCAATTCTATTGAAAGTATATTCAATAAGTTCAACAGGTGAAACAGATTTGTTTTCTATAAGCTTAGATAATTCAGTAATAGATATATAATGAATATTATCTTGCATATTAAATCCTTACTATAATGTTAAAAAAATAGAGCACGGATTTCCGTGCTCTATTTTTTGATTAAAATAATTTTTAATTTTTATCTATTACCTGGAGGTAAGGTAGATGTACCTCTTTCAAGCTTTTCAATTACAATTGACTTTACTACATCACCTTCAATTATTGACTTTGCTATATCTAAACCTTCAAATATCTTACCAAATGGTGTATAACATTTGTTATCAACATTAGCACAATCTCGTTTGTAAAGTTCTTCGTCATAATAGTCATACTCTGGAAAAGCTTTAAACGCTATAAACCATTGGCTACTATTTGTACCTCTATTATTATCACTAAGTCCTTCATTATAAAATGAGACTATTCCTTCTCCTGTATGTCTCATTTTATTATTTGCTTCATTATCAAATGTGTAACCTGCTCCTGTTAACATGCCAGGGGGATCACCTATTAATGCCATTTCACCAGGAACAATTTTATCAAAACTTAATCCATTATAAAATTCTTCTCGTGCCAAAAATACAAAATTATTTACTGTAAAGTTGACTCCATCTAGTCTGAAAGTTGGGGCATCCGAGTACCACATATCAAATTTAATCATCTTACCATCAGCTGGTGCTCCTCCAACAGTTTCCATTTCAATTGTAGCTCTATACTCATCTCTGTAAGCTATTAACATTCCTCCAGCTATGTTCTTAGGTCTGCCATCCCATTGTTTAACCCCATCAACAATAGTCATCATAGCTGCAGTTTGATTCTCTTGAGCCCCTGACCCCTGTCTTTGAGTTACAGATTTACCAGCTACTGCCCCAGAGGTAAGTTCAGCATTAGTTGATTCTCCTGCACCACAATTTATATAAAGGATAGATACAATACTTAGAATTAAGACTATAGTAAAATTAGACTTATTAAAAAACATCTCAAATACTACCTTTCTTATTTTTTTATTATTATTTAATAATATTTAAAATCACTTTATTTGTAAAGATTTAAGGTAGATGTATTGCTTTCAAGTTTCTCAATTGCAATTGACTTTATTACATCACCTTCAATTATTGACTTTGCTATATCTAAACCTTCAAATATCTTACCAAAGGGTGTATAACATTTATTATCAGCATTAGCACAGTCTCGTTTGTAAAGTTCTTCGTCATAATAGTCATACTCTGGAAAAGCTTTAAACGCTATAAACCATTGGCTACTATTTGTACCTTGATTATTCTCATCAAGTCCTTCATTATAAAATGAGACTATTCCTTCTCCTGTATGTCTCATTTTATTATTTACTTCATTATCAAATCTGTATCCTGATCCTGTTAATATTCCAGGGGGATCACCTATTAATGCCATTTCACCAGGAACAATTTTATGAAAACTTAATCCATTATAAAATTCTTCTCGTGCCAAAAATACAAAATTATTTACTGTAAAACTAAGAGCAGAATTGTGAAAAATAGGTGAGTGAGAGTACCACATATCAAATTTAATCATCTTACCATCAGCTGGTGCTCCTCCAACAGTTTTCATTTCAATTGTAGCTCTATACTCATCTTTATAAGCTATTAACATCCCTCCAGCTATGTTTTTAGGTCTGCCATCCCATTGTTTAACCCCATCAACAATAGTCATCATAGCTGCAGTTTGATTCTCTTGAGCCCCTGACCCCTGTCTTTGAGTTACAGATTTACCAGCTACTGCCCCAGAGGTAAGTTCAGCATTAGTTGATTCTCCTGCACCACAATTTATATAAAGAATAGATACAATACTTAGAATTAAGACTATAGTAAAATTAGACTTATTAAAAAACATCCCAAATACTAGCTTTCTTATTATTTAATTATTTTAGAGTACTTATTCTAAAAAACAATTTAATATTAAATATATATAATGTCAAATATATATATTATTTGCATATGATTGAATTTAATCGGAATTATATCTTGAAAGAATCTAGTCACTTTGATATAATTCCGATTAAATTCAATCATATGCAAATAAATAATAAATAAATTTATAGGAGATCATGAGTTGGGGAGATATTTAGCTCAAAGAATACTATCTATAATACCTGTTTTTTTGATTGTAGCAATTACTGTATTTATGTTAATGCATATTACCCCTGGAGATCCTGCATTATTAATGGCAGGAGATGAAGCTACTCCTGCTGAAATTGAAGCACTCAGAGCAGACTTAGGTCTTAATAAACCTATTCATTTGCAATTACTATATTATTTCAAGGATATATCACAAGGAAAATTAGGCCATTCAATTTTTAACAAACATGACGTTAGAAGTCTAATTGTAAAAAGACTAGAACCTACATTATCTATAGCTTTACTTGCACAAAGTCTAGCGATAATTATTGGTATACCTCTTGGAATTCTAGCAGCTTGGAAAGCAAATTCTTTAACGGATAGATTAATAATGATATTTGCTGTTGCTGGATTTGCTATACCTTCATTTTGGTTAGGGTATAACCTGATATGGTTATTTGCAGTTAAATTAGGTTGGTTCCCTGCTATTGGGTACAATTCTATTGCAGATGGAATATTACCATGGTTAAGATCTATTACTTTGCCATGTTTAAGTATTGGAACAATTGGAGCTGCTTTAGTAGTTAGAATGACACGCTCAAGTATGTTAGAAATTTTACGTGAAGATTATATTCGTACAGCCAGGGCTAAAGGTTTAGGTGAATTTCCTGTATTGATAAGACATGCATTTAAAAATGCTGGACTTCCAGTAATTACTGTAATTGGTTTAGGTATAGCTGGTTTAGTTACAGGCTTAGTTGTCACTGAAGCAGTATTTGCAATACCAGGAGTAGGTAGACTTATGGTAAATGGAGTTGCAAGAAGAGATTTCCCAATAATTCAAGGAGTAGTTTTAGCAACAACAATATCATACGTGTTAATTAATTTATTAATAGATTTAAGTTATGGATATTTAGATCCAAAAATAAGATATAAATAGATTGTAAAGATAAAAATATGACAGAACCTCAATCTTATTCAAGAATTAGGGAAAATTTAAAAACTACTAAAAGGGTTTTGAAAAGTAATCCTAACCTTATGCTAGGAGTTATTCTAGGAATATTCTTACTTACTATTTCATTAGGTGCAGGCATACTTGATAAACCCAATGATCCGGAATGCGATAAATCTTCTGCTGCAAGAAAAGCAGCTGCAATAGCAAAAGGCGCTCCGATTGTAACTGTTGATTGCTCACCAGGTATATATATTAAACCATTTATACGTTTAAATCCTCCAGGATATCCTAACAATGTAAAATTGGGTACTACTATAGAAGCTGAAAGTAATAAAACTCATATAAATCATTGGTTTGGAACAGATTTAATGGGTCGAGATGTATATTCAAGAACATTACATGGAGGAAGATTATCACTTGCTGTTGCTGCATTAGTATCTGTATTAGTTATGGTTTCAGCAGCGGTTATTGGTATACCTACTGGATATTTTAAAAGAGTAGACAATGTAGTAATGAGATTTATGGACGGATTAATGGCGTTTCCTTCATTCTTACTTGCAATTGCATTGGTAGCAATTTTAGGTCCGAGTTTTCAAAATGTTGTAATTGCTCTTTGGATAACCGGTATACCTGGTGTTGTTAGAGTAATTAGGAGCTGCGTATTAACGCTTAGAGAATCTCAATATGTTGAAGCTGCTCGAGCAATTGGAGCTCAACCAGCTAGGATTTTATTTGTGCATATCTTTCCTCAAACTATAGCTCCAATAGTTGTTGCTGGTACATATATTTTTGCAAATTCAATTTTAACTGAAGCAGGTTTAAGCTTTTTAGGAACTGGAATACCTCCTACAACACCAAGTTGGGGAAACCAAATGGGAGAATCTAGAATTTATGCAAGTATATCAGCATGGACTATATTTTTCCCTGGATTAATGGTAGCTTTAATGGTTCTTGCAGTTAATCTAGTTGGTGATGGACTCCGTGATGCATTAGATCCAAAACTACGTAGAAGAGGCTAAATCAATAATATAGTTTATAATTCTTCGTCCGATTACTAAATTTATAACTTAATGCAAAAAGCAAAAAATTATAGGATATATTTAGTATATGTATTTACATCTAAAATTAATTATAATTCTTTTGTCAATTAGTTTATTTGTAATTTACTTTAGTAGCACACATTTATATGATAATACTTTAAATGAGAATTCAGATACTTTAAATGAGCTTACTAAAAATCAATTTAATCAATTAACTGATTTAGAAAATTATTCTAAATCACTTAAAGAAAGTAATGATCCTTATTTTGGAACTTTACAAAGACAAAAATTAATAAATTTATTATCCAACCCTCAATTTCAAAGCCATAGTAGTAAAATAACAATCAGACAACTATTATCTTTTGATTATTTAAGATTTGGAGAGTATGAAAAAGCTATAGAGGTTCTAGAAGAAGCATTAACTGAAGAATATAATGATGATCCAGATAATTCCCATATTTTGGATATTTTAGAAGATTTATCAATAACTTATTTAAAATCAGCAGAATTACTTAATCAACTAGACTTATCCTCTAAGCTAGTATGTACTTTACCTATAAATAATGAGAGCGGTTATAATAATACCAATTACTCATATTATGCAATAAATTATTTAAATAAATGGTTAGATATTGAACCGCAAAATCTAAAAGCACGCTGGCTCCTAAATATAGCTTATATGACTTTAGGTAATTATCCTGATTTAATTCCGAGTAATTTTTTAATTGACCTAGACATGAATTACCCTGATTTAAAACTTCAAAAATTTTCAGATATTTCATATCAAGTAGGAATTATTGACACAAATTTATCAGGTGGTAGTATCATTGATGACTTTGATAATGATGGTTATTTTGACATAGTTACTTCTACTTGGAATCCTGATGGATCTTTAATTTTATATCATAATGAAGGAAATGGTGTTTTTTCTAAACAAACTATGAATTCGAATTTGGATAACCAATTAGGTGGCCTAAATATTAACCACACTGATTATAATAATGATGGTTTAATAGATATTTTGGTGATGCGTGGTGGTTGGATGAGAAGTAACGGGCAAATGAGAATGTCTCTTTTGAAAAATATTGGTAACAATATATTTAACGATGTGACTAAAAAAGCTAATTTAGATTTCCCTAATTATCCAAGCCAAAATTCTGCTTGGGGAGATTATGATAATGATGGTGATTTAGACTTATATGCTTGTAATGAATCTGAACCAGATGATGATTTTGGTTCAGATTCATATAAGTTTCCTAGCCAATTATTTCAAAATAACGGAGATGAAACTTTTACAGATATATCTGGTAAAGCTAATGTTAAAAATCTAGGTTATTGTAAAGGTAGTGCCTGGGGAGATTACGATAATGATGGTGATTTAGACTTGTATATTTCAAATTTCGCTTCTGAAAATCGACTATACAAAAATAATGGAGATAATACTTTTACAGATATTGCAAAAGATTTAAAAATCCAAAAACCTATGTCTAGCTTTACTACTTGGTTTTGGGATTTCAATAATGATGGTTGGTTAGACATATTTGTAGCCGGATACGGTAGTAAAATAGAAGACGTAGTTGCAAGTTATTTAGATGTTGCAAACAATGGTGAGAAAATGAAATTATACCAGAATGATAAAACTGGAGGATTTATAGATGTTACTGAGATGGTAGGCTTAAACAGAATTCATTTAACTATGGCTGCAAACTACGGTGACTTTAATAACGATGGATGGTTAGATATTTACTTAGGGACAGGGTATCCTTCATATGATGTGATAACTCCAAACATTGCTTACTTAAATAATGAGGGTAAAAATTTCATTGATGTAACATTTGAACTAGGACTAGGCCAACTTCATAAAGGGCATGGTATTTCATTTGGGGATATTGATAGAGATGGAGATCAAGATATATTTACTCAAATTGGAGGATTCTATCCGGGTGATGCTTTTTACAATTTTTTATATAAAAACCCAACTGAAGGTAATAATTGGATTTCAATTAAAGTACAGGGAAAAGATTCAAACTCTATAGGCCTTGGTGCAAGAATAAAAATTATTATACTCACCCAAAATGAAACTTTAGAAGAAATACATTCTTTAGTTAGTTCTGGTGGAAGCTTCGGGGCATCATCATTTGAACAACATATTGGCCTTGGGTTAGCTAAAGAAATCAAAGAAATTCAGATAATATGGCCAAAATCTTCAATAGTTCAAACATTCAAAGATGTGCCTATTAATATATCAATATTAATAGAAGAAAATAAGCAAAATTATAGTATAAGAAAATTAAATATTATAAATATTTCTAATTAGAATAAATTTAAATAGGTTTAATTAATAACTAAATCTTGGTTATCTGGAGCTGTATAATTATTTGCTTGGTCTATGATATCTACTCCAGCCCTCTCACTCCAAGCAGCCATTAATTGCCTAGTAATTGGGCCAGGTATATTTCCTTCAATTGGTCTATTATCCATTTTTGAAATAGGCATTAAACCATATGCTGTATTTGAAAAAAATAATTCATCAGCAGTATACATATCATATGGCTGTACATCTTCAGATTTAGCTTCTATAGATAGATTCTTAGCTAGCTCAAATATTAATCTTTGGGCATCACCTGCTAAAGAACTACGGTTAGTTGGTGTTTTTAAAACGCCATCTTTAACTATCCAAACATTACCTTGAATATTTTCTGTAATATTTCCATTTCCATCTGTTAAAATCGGATATGATGCACTATCAACATCAGCAGCTTCAAGTGCAGCAAGTGCAAAGTTCAATCTGTTATCATGTTTAACTCTAGATTCTAACGCAGATGGTGAATAGCTAAGAGTTTTTACTATTACTCCATGTACTCCTTCTTTATAACCTTCTGCGTATTTAGAAGGGAGTAAATGCCATGGTCTAATTACAATTGTGGGGTTAACAGGATCCAATGCGTCTCTTCCTGGGCCTCTAGAGACATATTGTCCTATAAAGAAATCACCTCCAGGTGTACGCATATGCTCATTTTTTTTTTAATAATCCTAAAGTTAAATTTTCCCAATCATCAATATTTAATCCAGTATCTAACCTAGCATATTTTAATGAACGCATAAAACGTTCTAAATGTTCTCTAATTCTAAATGGTTTGCCA
>Ga0209501_10001020_pt1 | contig 32096 bp, 28 predicted proteins | sample ArcticOcean_MG_C_4_FD_187434 | JGI IMG/M metagenome (GOLD analysis project Ga0209501, IMG submission 187434) | Marine microbial communities from western Arctic Ocean - ArcticOcean_MG_CB4_134 (SPAdes) (version 2) | ecosystem: Environmental > Aquatic > Marine > Oceanic | place: Arctic Ocean...
GGGAAAGGATGTTGAACCGCCCAGACAACCAGGAGGTTGGCTTAGAAGCAGCCACCCTTGAAAGAGTGCGTAATAGCTCACTGGTCGAGTGGTTTGGCGCCGACAATGTAACGGGGCTCAAGCAAAGTACCGAAGCTATGGACTTCCTCTTCGGAGGGAGTGGTAGGGGAGCGTTCTGTTCAGCAGTGAAGGCGGACCCGTGAGGGTCGTTGGAGCGGACAGAAGTGAGAATGCCGGCATGAGTAGCGAAAGGCGTGTGCGAACCACGCCCACCATATACCTAAGGTTTCCTACGGAAGGGCAATCCGCGTAGGGTTAGGCGGGCCTAAGCCGAGGACAGTCGTCGTAGGCGATGGACAGCCGGTTCATATTCCGGCCCCACCGTCCGTGCGTTTGAGCTTCAGGGGGGACCCGGGTTGGTAGTTGGAGCGTGCCGATTGGACATGGTGCGTCCCTAGGGTGTAGGCAGCGAGTGGGGTTAAAAGACCGCTCGGTTAAGCGGAGACCCAGGGGGAAGCGGCGACGTTAGTCAAAGCGATTCTGACAGGCCTATCTCGGCAAGAAAAGCCTCGGAAGCGAGTTCGGGCGGTGCCCGTACCGCAAACCGACACAGGTAGGTGGGGGTAAGTACCTTCAGGTGGACGAGTGAATCCTCGCTAAGGAACTCGGCAAAATCGCTCCGTAACTTCGGGAGAAGGAGCGCCTTCGTCGGTCCACACCTTTTCGGTGTGTCATTGACGAAGGCCGCAGCGAGCAGGCCCAGGCGACTGTTTAACAAAAACACAGGTCTCTGCTAACGGGAAACCGGACGTATAGGGGCTGACGCCTGCCCAGTGCCGGAAGGTTAAGGGGAGGGCTTCACGGCTCGAACCGAAGCCCCGGTGAACGGCGGCCGTAACTATAACGGTCCTAAGGTAGCGAAATTCCTTGTCGGGTAAGTTCCGACCCGCACGAAAGGCGTAACGATCTGGGCACTGTCTCAGCGAGGAGCTCGGCGAAATTGAAGTGGCCGTGAAGATGCGGCCTACGCGCAGATGGACAAAAAGACCCCGTGGAGCTTTACTGCAGCTTGGCATTGAAGTACGTCTTAGGATGCGTAGGATAGGTGGGAGGCTTTGAACCGGGACTTGCGGGTCTCGTGGAGCCAACCTTGAAATACCACCCTTCCTAAGGTGTCCTTCTAACCCCTGTGCAAGCAGGGGGACCCTGCCTGGTGGGCAGTTTGACTGGGGCGGTCGCCTCCTAAAATGTAACGGAGGCGCGCAAAGGTTCCCTCAAGGTGGATGGAAATCACCTGACGAGTGCATTGGCATAAGGGAGCTTGACTGCAAGACATACACGTCGAGCAGGGACGAAAGTCGGCCAAAGTGATCCTACGGTACCGAGTGGTAGGGCCGTGGCTTATCGGATAAAAGTTACCCCGGGGATAACAGGCTTATCTTGCCCGAGAGTTCACATCGCCGGCAAGGTTTGGCACCTCGATGTCGGCTCGTCGCATCCTGGGGCTGGAGTTGGTCCCAAGGGTTGGGCTGTTCGCCCATTAAAGCGGCACGCGAGCTGGGTTCAGAACGTCGTGAGACAGTTCGGTCTCTATCCTCTGTGCGCGTTGGAGAGTTGCGAGGATCTGCCCCTAGTACGAGAGGACCGGGGTGGACGGACCGCTGGTGTTCCAGTTGGCAGGCCTACTGCCATTGCTGGGTAGCCACGTCCGGAAAGGAGAAGCGCTGAAAGCATCTAAGCGCGAAACCCCCCTCAAGATGAACTCTCCCACCGGTTCAACCGGGTAAGGTCACGGGAAGACGACCCGTTCGATAGGCGGCAAGTGGAAGCGCGGTAACGCGTGCAGCTAAGCCGTACTAATGACCGAGGGCTTGACCATACTTTGCGTTTCCGGCAGCACACCTTCAGCGAATCGGCACCCATATTTACATTTGTAAGCGCGATGCGGGATAGAGCAGTGGTAGCTCGTCGGGCTCATAACCCGGAGGTCGCAGGTTCGAATCCTGCTCCCGCTACCAAGCAATGAAAAAGGCCGCCCCTCGGGGCGGCCTTTTTTTGTTTCCTCAGCCAACGGGCACGAAGCCTCGGCGGCGGCGCTACAGGTCCTGAGCCAAGTCCTCATCCGAGCCCGCGAAGATCAGCAGATCGTTCGCCTGCACCGGCAGGGACCGCACCGGATTCAGCTGTACTTCGTCGCCTCGGACCACCATCAACAGGCGCCGCGTCCCAGACTCCGCCACATCACTCAGCGGCGCCCCCGCCAACCGTCCCGGCGGCGTGTAGACGCCGATCCCGTAGGTCGGCGTCAGCGGCAGGTAATCCCGCGCCCCTCGGACCCGCAAGAGATGGGCGAACCGCTCCCCGCCTTCCTTCTCCGGCTGCACCACCCGCTCCGCCCCGAGCCGACGCAGGATCGTGGCGTGCCGTTCGCTGCGTGCCTTGCAATAGATCGACCGCACGCCGAGCGACTGTAAGTTCATCGTCGCCAGGACGCTGGCCTCCAAGACGGCCGTCGACACGATCGCCGCGTCCATTGCTCCCACGTTGAGATCGCGCAAGGCCTCCTCGTCCCGGATGTCGGCGATCGCCGCCTGAGCCGCGAATCCCGCCACCCGGTTGACCTCCGCCTCGCTGTGATCGACGGCCATGACCTCATGGCCCTGATCGCTCAGGGTCCGCACCAGCTGGGCGCCGAACCGGCCCAGGCCTAACACTGCGACTTGCATCTCTTCCACCTTCCTCGCGCCCGGCTCTCAGGGAGCCGGGCGTTCCATTGCTATCCGATCCGCACCGACGATGTGGGGTAGCGATACCGCTCGCTCGGTCGATCGGGGATCGACAGCGCGATCATCAGAGATCCCAAACGCCCGACGAACATCAGCACCACTAAGATCAGGACCCCGCCATCGCTGAGACTCCCCGTCACCCCCTGCGACCAACCGACGTTGGCCAGCGCGGACATTACTTCGAACACCAGCGGCAGAAATGGCACCGTGTCGGTGAGCGCCAGGGCCCAGACGCCCAAGGCCAGCGTCACGAACCCCAGCATCGTCACCGCGACGGCGCGAATCACGACCGCTTGCGGGATCTCACGCCCAAAGGCCTCAGCGCGATGCTTCCCGCGGAAGGCGGAGAGCACCACGATGAGGCTGACCATCAACGTTCCCATCTTGATCCCCCCCGCCACCGACGTCGACGCGCCGCCGATGAACATCAGACCCAGCAGCGCGATCGTCGTCGCGTCTTGAAGCTCGCCGATATTCACCGTCGCCATCCCCGTCGTCCGGTTCACCGCGAGGAAGAACGAATTCACGACCGCATCCAAGGGTCCCAGCCCGTCTAGCACACGCCCCTCCTGCACTTCACCGGCGAGGAAGATCACCACGCCAACACTCAGCAATCCCAACATGCCGATCACGACCAGTTTCGTGTCCAAGTTCCACAGCCGAGGCCGCCGTCGCATCTGGAACACGGTAATGAAGGAGAGGCTGCCCAAAAACGCCGACACCGTCATGACGGCGATCGGGTAGGGAGATGACACCTGACCCTGGAACCCGGTGCCGCCGCCCATCAGGTCGAAGCCCGCGTTGTTCGAGGCTGAAATGGCATGGAAGAACGCCTTCCAGACGCCAGAGGCGCCATGGTCGAAGTCCAGAAACCACGGCAGCAACAGCAGAAACGTCACCGCCTCCAAGATCACGACGAAGACAAGCATGCGTCGCAGCAGCCGCAGCACATCCCGCTCACCTACGTCCATCAACTCCATGCCGAAAAACTCACGCCCTCGCAGTCCGAAGCGTCCCGCCACGATCAGCAACAGCAGCCCCGCGTACATCGTCACGCCCAGGCCGCCAAGCTGGATCAGCGCGGCCAGCACGGCCTCGCCAAAGCCGCTCCAGTGCTCCGCACTATCGAAGCGGGTGAGCCCCGTCACCGCCACGGCGGACGTCGACGTGAACAGCGCGTCGATGCCGTTTGTCCAATCGCGCGTCTGCGAAGCGATGGGCAGGGAGAGGAAGAAGGCGCCCAGCAAAATGAGCAGCGCGAAGGCGGCGACAATCATCCAAGGCCGCGGCGTGAAACGCAGCCGCCGTCGTCGCCGCAGCCGCAGCGTCTCCGGCCGAATCCGTGATCGACGGAGGACGCGGTTCGCCGGTCGGCGAGGATCTGCACGCGTCATGCGCCCGCGTCGCTCATGAATGCTGCCCCAGGGAACTCACCGACCACCTCTTCAATGTTACGGCTGGCTCCTGGCTGGAGATATGGTCCGCAACAATCCGGCAACAGTCGCATCCTGGGAGGGCGTGATAATCTGACCCCTGCCGAGAAGCCCGTGCCCTATCGCTGCCGACCCAGTGGATGTCGATAGTGGAGGAATCGAGCGACCGCGGCCCTATCGTCTAGGGGACTAGGACGCCAGCCTTTCAAGCTGGTAACACGGGTTCGAATCCCGTTGGGGCTACCACTAAAGCACCACCCGCCCCGTAGGCGGACCGGGGCATTGTGAATCCTTGGAGCGCTGCCCACCGCGCGATTTCGAGCAGCGAGTGGGCGCCCGTTGCGTACATCTCGAACACCTGGCGGACGATGGACGCTCGTTCGCAATCCATTTCAATGCCGGTCACCATCCGACGTGATCCAGACATCCCGTACGTGTTGATAGCCCACGGGCACATGCCCGGTGGGCATTCCGGCCCGGAACGGCCTCCTCGCGCGATAAGCGAAGTCGCAGATCGACGCGCTGCACGAATCCTCTGGCCTTCCAAAGCCCGATTGGCTGCCTTGAAGATCTGAGACACCACCATGCGTCGATCGTGTCAGTTCGATGAGACCTGACTCCACAGCGACGTGTGAGAGTGGATACTTCTTCGTCCAGGGGTGCTCGGCCGTTATCCGAGGGCCGCGACGACCTCGTCCACGTCCGAGATCGTGGTGAGCATGGGCAGCGCGGTGGTGAGCGCCGCATCGTGCGCCTCCTGCGACATCGAGGCACAGCAGTCGCCAGCGATCACGACGTCGAAACCCCGGTCCGTCGCGTCCCTCGCGGTACCCTCGACGACGAAGTTCGTGGCGACGCCGCACAGCACAAGCGTCCTCTTGCCGCCGGTTGCCAGGAGCGCCGCGAGACCGGATCCATAGAAGGCGCTGACCGCGAGGTTCGTGACCACGGGCTCTCCGTCTTCCGGCGCGACGGCCTCATGGATGGCGGCACCCCACGTGCCCTCGACCAGGGCATTCGCCTCAACCAATCCTCCGAAGAGCGCGCCGTTTGGTGGGCGCTCGGGGTAGCCAGGCCTGAACCTCACCGCCACGTGGATCACTTGCACGCCGGCGCCTCGTGCGGCCTGCAGCAAGCGCGCGGCCTTCGCGAGCACGTCGTTCTGAGTGACATGGGCCGCGAAGCCGAAGTCCTTGAACGCGCCGCCCTCGTCGACGATGTCGTTCTGAAAGTGCAGGACCAGCAAGGCAGTTCGCGCCCTGTCCAGGTTGAGGGTCATCGTTCACTTCCAATCACGCGCGCCAGCGCGGGACATCCATCTGGGATAGTGCGGTCGAATGCCGCGTTACCCACGCGCCGCCCGCGCTGCGCTATTGCGCGGGAGCACAACAAGATGAGTCAGTATCTCGCTACGCCCGTGGGGGCGCGATTCGTCCGCGATCATCGAGTCGAAGTGAGCGTCTAGGCAGTCGAACCATCGATCTGAGAAGCCATGGCATCTCGGCGCAACTCATGTTCCCGCAGCGCAGTGAATCATGCCCACCCACCGACCAGGCCCGCACCGGCTCCTCCAACCCCTTCAACGACACCTCGCCCTGATCCGCAAACTCGAAGTCCTTGCCCGGGACAGCCGCCTTGACCACATCCGAGACCAGAATCCCGTTCGTCGTCGCCGCCGACTCCAGCCGCTTGGCGATATTGACGGAGATGCCATGCAGGTCATCACCTGCGTTGTGCCGATGCGCAGGCCACCCTCAAGAGTGAAGGCGCGTGAGTGGCTCTCTGCCGTGGTGATCCGATCGGCGCCCCCGAAGCACCAACAGGCGGACGTGAGTAAGGCGACCACAACGAGCCCACTTATTGTTGCGGCGGATCGAATCATTCTCGCCTCCTTGCGTGCGCGAGGCGGAATAGAGATTCCGAGCCCGGATGGCGAGACCTGATGAGGTTGATCCCGCGATCTGCTCATGATTAGGGGGGAGCGCAGTCAGGGGCGAGCTCTGAGCGAGGTGGGGGAGGGTTTGTGCGTCACCGGCAGGCGAATCGGGATTCGACGACGGCCGCCCTTCCCTAGGAGCTACTCCGCCACTGCCAAGGGCGGCGCCCACGCCGGCTGCGACCACTCCACATCCTCCGACACCAGCACCCAGACCGCCCCCGCGTACGGCAACGCCGTCAGCGTGTTGAGGGCGACGGGCAGTGCGGTCCGGAACGTCAGAAGCTGCGTGATCGAGTCCCAGAGAAAGACCGCCTCTACCGCGTCGCCGAGGCCGGCCACCGCCTCGACGATGGGCGTCAAGTCTGGCCCACTCCACCCGACGAAGTTGAAGCCTTCCGTCAGCGACACCCCTTGGGCGTCCAGAATCGGCGGGCCCGACACGCACGACGGCGGCACGGGACATGATGACGGTCACCTTGTGGGCGACGGGCACAACGGCGTCGGCGCGCACGACGATGGCCACGTGATGGAGTCGGCTGGCCATCACGGCGCCACCGCCCACGACGACGCGCACGTTGTGGGGGACGGACATGCTGGTGGCACTGCCCATGACGACGCCCACATCGTGGGCGACGGGCACGATGGGACCGGCGCGCACGATGATGCCCACGTCGTCGGCGACGGCCATGACGGGTCCACGAACCACGATGACGGGCATACGGTCGGCGTGGATGGCCACGATGGGACGGTGTTCCACGATGACGCCCACATTGTGGGCGACGGGCATGACGGCGCCACCGGCCACGATGACGCGCATATCGTCGGCGACGGCCATGATAGGTCCACGACCCACGATGACGCGCATATCGTCGGCGACGGGCACGACGGAGCCATGGCCCACGACGACGCGGACAACGTCTATTACGTCGGCCACAACGGTGCCTGGGCCCATGACGATGACCACGTGATCGGGGACGGGCACGACGGAACCACGGCTCACGATGACGCCCACATCGTGGGCGACGGACACGACGGCGCCACCGGCCATGACGACGCACACTCGTCGTGGCCGGCCGCCTTCGACGAGGTCTCGGCAGGCGGGGAGTTCCGCGTCTGGATGGAGGACTCCATGCCCGTGGCAGAGCCCATGCTTGGGCTGGAGGACCAGATTCTGGCTGTATGGGTGTGGTTCGACTGGGGCTGGGTCCCGTACTCATCGCAGCTGGCCGGGTTTGATCAGATCGACTTCGCGCTCTGGCCAGGCGCCATCCTCTTCATCGTGCCTGCTTAGGCGGGCGCCGCCTCGCCCTCTACTCGCGGACCCCGAATATGGACGCCGTTGGCTCGGCACCGCACGCAGCTGAGATCGGGGGAGTCCGAGCATTGATTCGGTTGCGCCGAGACTCATATCTCGCGCCTCTTCGCACCGCATCCGATATTGGATCGTGAGCGGCGGAGGCGACGCTGAAGTAAGTCGTCCCGGTTTACCTGCGTAGGACACTGATGCGACGCCGAAGCCCTGAACACGACCGTCTCGGGCCCCAACCGCGCCCGCAGCGTGACGTTGGCAACGCGCGCTCAGCTCTCGAGCTTGAGGTGATCCAACGTCATCGCGGCGCGCAGCGGGGGTCGGCCCGTGACGATGAGCTCGGCCATGAGCTCGCCGGCGGCTGGGCTCATACTGATTCCCAAGCCGCCAAAATGGGTGGCGATATAGCCGTTGCTCAAGCCAGGAAGCCTCCCGAGCGTAGGCTTGTCGAGGGGCGGCGCGACGGGCAGGGCGAGGAGGTCGCCGCGGTGCTCTAGGAGTTTCGCGTCCTCGAGCGCGGGCAATACCTCCGTGCACGCAGTCAACGTGCGGGGCTTCAGCTCTTCGGTGAGCGAATCGTCGAAGTTGTCTCGTGGGCTGACGCTTCCCAGGTAGGGCCCCAGGATGACGTCGCCGTTCACCCTGGGGATGATCCAATAGTCGCCCGCGACAAGGGTCTGGGAGGGCAGCCCGCCCGGCACCTCGACGCGAATGCATTCGGCCATCAGCACCCGCATGGGCAGATCCACGCCGAGATGCGATGCCACGGGTCGAGACCAGGGACCGGCGGCGATCACGAAATGGTCTCCCTGGATCAACTCCCCCGTGGCGAGCGTGAGACCGGTGATGCGGTCGCCCCGTGTCTCGAAGCCCACGGCGTCGCCCTGCTTCACGGTTGCCCCAAGCGACTCGGCTGCTTGCGCCAGACCCAACGTGTACTTGTAGGGCTCAACCTGGGCTTCCGGGTTGGTCAACCCCACGCACCACTTCGGCGCCAGCGACGGAAATACCTCACGGAGCTGCGCCGCATCGAGCCAACCCGTCTCGACTCCCCCAGCCCGCCGGTACGGGGCGAGGAGCTCGTCGCGACCCTGGCTCGCGAGCTGCTCTTCCGTGACCAAGTGCGTATTCAGCGATTCGCCGTACTCGACGTCGACGCCGCCGTGCTCGGCGATCTCCAGCGCCAAGTTCGGCATCCGCGCGAAGGACGACTGCAATAGATAGAACCAATCGTGCAGGGGGATGTCGGAGAAGTCGGTCGCCGCCGAGTTCTCGACCGTGGCCTCGGCCCCCTCGTGCGCGAGGGATGCGGGCGGATAGCTGATCACCGCCCAAGCCTTGCCCGACGCGCGCGTCCCGATCGACTCGCGCTCGACCAGCGTCGTGCGGACGCCGTGCTTGCCGAGGTGGTAGGCGATCGAGCAGCCGATGGCTCCGGCCCCCACGATGACGACGTCGTTCTTCTCCGTGCTCATGATTCCTCCAACGGCCTCTCTATACCCCCGCCTTCAACTCCAATCACCTGATCAGACGCTTTGGATGCGGGGCGCGTCCATGCTGGGGGACTCGAGCGGGGCAGGAGTCTCAGGATGAGACGCCGCCCTCGATCGGGTTCTCCTTGGCGTAATCGACAGTCAACCAGTGCTCTGGGCGGATACGGACCATCACACTGTCGTCCTCAGCCGAGACGACCGCGTCGGCGTACTAACGTCGGCAAGGCGGTTGTGAAAATGATCGATGAAGACAGCTGCCACGGGTCAAGGCGATCGCGGAGGGCGCCGCATCGATGACGGGGACTGCGCTGGAGGTGGAGCCGTTCTACCCCTTCTACGAGAATGTGCGGCCAAACGTCACGCTGACGGAGGCAGCCCGGGCGCAGGCAGAGGCACTGGGAGTGCGGATCGACGAGCCGAGCCCGGAAGAGCTCCGGGGGGCGGGCGGTGGCTCGACGGATTTCGGGAACGTCAGCCAGGCGGATGCCGTCGTTCGCGATGCGGTTCGCGATCACGACCGAGCCGGTGCCGGGCCACTCGAAGTTGATGGCCGAAGCCGCCATCAGCGACCTGGGCCATCAGAGCGCCCTGGCGTGCGCGAAGACACTGGCGGCGACCGCATGCGAGTTGTTGGCAGATGGAGAGCTGGTCGCGAAGGCGCGGGCCGAGTTCGAGGCGAGAGGAGGGGCGCTCGCCGCGAGGCCTGGGTAGGGCCAGGCCTCTGCCCGGAGCGATGGACTCGTCCTCCCCGCTTGGCGTGACGTGCATCAAGACGCGGGCGGAGGGATCGTGAGCAGGGGCAGCTCGGCAAGGGCCGAAAAGGCGCTGAAGTCCTGAAACACTGGAGACGTTCTTCAACCAGCGCCGCGATCTGCGCCGCAGTGTGTTCGATCCCGATCTGCGGTCCAGGCTAAACTCCCGGAGCAGGAGGGGCTCGCCCATGACACTCGATTCCGTCATCCCACGCGTCGCGGGCGTCGTCGCGGGCTCACGCGCGGCCGGCGTCCTCGGCAACCGGGAGCGCGTGCTGGAGCTCAGCCAGAACTCGCACGCCGCCCTGCTCAGCCCATCCGAGCCGGGCGGTCTGTCGCTCGCACTCCGCGCCGCGCTCGCCACTCGCGTCGCGACGCTCAACGCCGACGCGTCGCTGACCGCGCACTATCGCGCGCTCCTCGACGCTGCCGGCGGAGTTCCCTCCGAAGTCCTCGCGATCGCCGACCCCGCGCACGCGCCAACCACCGAGGCCGACCGCTGGCTCGCCGCGATCGTCGCCCACACCGATCTGCTCACGGTGGCACCCCAACAATCGACGAAGGCCACCATCCAGGCGCTAGGGCAGGCCGGGGTCGATGACGCCGACGTGGTCCGCCTCACCCAGCTCGTCGGGTTCGTCGTCTATCAGATCCGATTCGCCGCGGGCCTCCGGCTAATCTCAGAGCAGCAGGAGTAACGGATGCCAGAAGTCGTCCAGGAGTTCACCAATCAGATTCCGCGTTGGAGCCCGCATATCCGACCGATCCGCCAGGCGGAGGCGACGCCACTCCAGCAGAAGTCGTTGGAGGTCACTCCCTCGAATGGCCCGATCTCGGACTACGTGCTCGTGCTGGCACATGACCCCGAGACGCTGATCCACCGCAACCCGCTATTCAACGAAATCATGGCCGGGAGCGAGGGTGGCCTCGCCCGTGCCGACCGCGAACTCGGTGCCGTCGGCGCGTCCGAGGTGAACCGCTGTATCTTCTGCGCGGCGGTCCACTCGAAGCGCTACATCGAGCTGACCGACCAGGCCGAGGTGATCGAGAGCATCTTCGAGGACTCGGACGCGGCGCAGCTCCCGCCACGCGAGCAGGCGCTCTTCGACTACGCGGTTGCCCTCGCCGCAGTCCCGCCGCAGGCGGACCGCAGCCACATCGAGGCACTCCGAGACGTCGGTCTCACCGACCTCGAGATCATCGACCTCACGCTCTCGGCTGCAGTCTTCTGCTGGGCGAACCGACTGATGGAGACGCTGGGTGAACCAGTCGCGCGGACTGCGGACTAAAGACACGGTGAGCGAAGGACTGCCTCGCTGACGGAGCGATCTGGTCACGATTTTCGTACGCCGTTCGACGCCGGCGGGCCGAGACGGTTCGCTACACCCCCGTTGGGGCTACCACTCTCACCCGACTCCTTAGCGACTCTTAGCCGCGGCTCGCCGACTTTGAGACGGAGTCGCCGGTCCGGATTGCGCCCGCCTGCACCACGCGGGCGTTGATGCCGCGGAGGTGGAGCTCTTTCCCCATCTCCGAATTCACCCACTTCATCGCATCCAGGCCAAAGCGCTCCACGAACTTCGCACAGCCCGCGTGCGGCACCGCTGTCACTTCGATCACGGCGGTCCCGATCGCCAACCGCGTGCCCGGCGGGACGTTCTCCTCGCTCAGATCGAAATCGACGAAGAGCTGGTCGCCGGCCAAAGACCAGCGATCCTTCGCTTGGGAAACCAGCGCGACGACTCGGGAGTTCATCAGGTTGAGCTGCATCTCAGGATGTGCGGACCCGTCGTCGGTGCTGGCGCTCCCCCGGCTCCCCCAGTTATCTCCCTCTAATCCGTCATTCAGATCGAGCTCACCCTCCGCGAGCACTTCGCGCTCCCCGATCTCGGGTCGACGCACAATCAGCTCCAGGACCCCTTGGTCCTTCGGCGAGCGCCGAATCTCATCCAGCCCCTGGTCCAATGCCTCGCGCGTCAAATGTTCAGTGACAACCATGATCAACCTTTCCGGGATCCGCTGACCTGCTTCGCTCCGCCCGACCTCGTCGATGACGAATCAACCACGACCGTACAAGGGCATCTTCGTCGCCATGACGGTGATGAACGGCACGTTCGCCTCCAGCGGCAGATTCGCCATGTAGACGACCGCGCGCGCCACATCATCGACATCCATCGTAGGCTCAACCGCTCGCGAGCCGTCAGCTTGTGGCACTCCCTGGCTCATCCGGGCCGTCATTTCCGTGGCCGCATTGCCAATATCGATCTGCCCGCAGGCGATATCGTACTTGCGCCCGTCAAGCGCCGTCGCCTTGGTCAACCCCGTCAGCGCGTGTTTCGTCGCCGTGTACGGCGACGAGTTCGGCCGCGGGCGGTCCGCCGAGATCGAACCGTTGTTGACGATCCGGCCGCCCATGGGTTCCTGCGCCTTCATGATCCGGAAGGCCTCCTGCGTACAGAGGAAGGGACCCGTGAGGTTCACATCCACGACCGATGTCCACTGCTCGACGGTCAGATCCTCCAACGGAACCCCGGGCGCTCCACGTCCCGCGTTGTTGAAGAGGAAGTCCAACCGTCCAAACCGTTCCACCGTCTTCCGAAACAGCTCCGCCACCGCCTCGAGGTCCGAAACATCGGCCACGACAGCCAGCACCCGATCCCCAGCTCCCCCAGCCAGCGCCACCGTCTCGTCCAGCCGCTCCGCCCGCCGTCCCGCGATGACGACGCGCCAGCCTGCCTCGAGCAGCGCCAACGTCGACGCTCGCCCCACGCCTGAGCCACCGCCGGTGACGATCGCCACTCGATCCGAATTATCCGTCGACATCATTGCTCCGCTTCTTGGATCTACCGTCTCGCCGCTCGCGTCTACTCGCCATGAAGACCGTAGGGCGTGGCCCACGCCAACCCTTCGAACGTCGAGGCGCGGGGTCGATACTCACACCCGATCCAGCCCTCGTATCCCGTTTCCTCAATGACATCGAACAGATACGGGAAGTTGATCTCCTGCTGCGCATCGGGCTCATGACGACCGGGGACACCGCTGATCTGGATGTGGCCGATCACATCCGCCTGCGCCCGGATCGTCTCCGCCAAAGAGCCCTCCATGATCTGCATGTGATAAAGGTCGTACTGCAAGCGCAGGTTCTCTGCTCCTACGCGATCGACAATGCGTCGGCCTTGCGCGCTCCCGGTCAGAAAGTACCCGGGATTGTCTTGCGTGTTCAGCGGCTCGATCAGCAGTCTCACTTTTCGCACCCTCGCTTCCGCGACGGCCCACGTGAGATTCTCGACAAAAGTCTCCTCGGCGTCCGGATGGTCGGTCACGCCCGCCAGGCAGTGAAGCTGCGGATTGCCCAAGGCCTCAACATATCGCAGCGAACGCTGGAATCCCTCCCGGAACTCCTCTCCCCTCCCAGGAACCGCGCCCACCGCCACCGGCATGTTGATCAGGACGACATCGACATTGTGTGACGCAGCTCGATCAGCGAGGGCCACGGCGTTCTCGCCGTAGGGCGCCTGAATTTCCACGGCACGGAAACCAGCCCGCGCAGCCAACTCGAAACGGTCGAGCAGTTCAGCCTCGCCAAACATCGTTGTCACACTGGCCGCGAATTTCAGCATCCCGAGATGCTACCAAGCCAATCCATCGGCTCATATCGGCGGCGGCGCTCTAAGATCCGCTCCACCGTTGACCCGGCATGACCACGAGCCACGCCGGGCACTCAGGCAAAGGAGACGGTCGCCATGTCGGAGTCCGCGCGCAAGATCCTCCTCGACGTCGACACCGGCATCGACGACGCCCTCGCCATCATCTATCTGCTGGCGAAACCAGAGGTGGACGTAGTGGCGGCGGGCAGCGTGCACGGCAACATTGACGCGCACCGAGCCGCTCTCAACACCCTCCGCGTGATGGAGCTCTGCGGGTATGACCACATCCCCGTCGCGCAAGGCGCAGCCGAACCCCTCGCCCAGCCGCTCAGCACCGCCTGGATGGTCCACGCCTCCGATGAGCTCGGCAATCTCGACCTGCCGCTCCCCGCCGGAATCCCGACCACCGAACGTGCGGCTGATCAAATCCTGCGGCTCAGCCTGGAATCCCCAGGCGAGATTGACCTCCTGGCGGTGGGTCCCCTCACCAACGTCGCGCTGGCCATCTCTCAGGATTCCCGGGTGCTGACCCGCTTCCGCAGCGTCGTTATCATGGGCGGCTCCGGCCCCGCGAGCTCGGCGGCAAAGTCCTCCACCGCGAGCCTAGCGATGGACGCCAACATCGACCACGACCCGGAAGCCGCCGACATCGTCTTCTCCGCCGCCGGCGAGATCACGATGGTGGGGACGAACTTGGAGGCCTTTCTCGAATTGAGCGAGCGAGGCCTCAATCAGCTCGAAGCGGCGACGCATGCGCACTCCAGATTCGCCTGGCAGGTGTCGCAGTTCTACCTCGACTTCCAGGAGCAGTCGGGCGGCCGCCGTGTCGCCAAGCTCTGGGACCCCCTCGCCGCCGCCATCCTGCTCGACGACTCACTCGTGGAGTCCTCCTTCGACGGCAAGGTCGACGTCGTCCCCTCCGAACGCGGCTTCCGTGCCATGTGGCTGCCGGATCGTCGCGATCAAGGCCGCTTCGATCAGCGACCAGTTGTCCGCATCGTCACCGCCGCCGACGCCGAGCGCTTCGTCGCCGACTTCCTAGAAATGCTGACCACGCCACTACCCAAGCCGATGCCCCAGTCACCGGCGTAGCCGCCCAACCACTTCCCGCTGGCCCTGGAAGCCGCGCTCCCTAGAGGCCGCGCTCCCTAGAAGAAGGCCATCGACGGTCTCTCGCCCATGAGGATTCGCCCCATCTCCTCGTAGAGCGGATGCGCGACCCAGCGGTGCGACGCGCAGGCGTGCGCGTCTCGCAGCCGCCGCTCCAACGGGTTCGCCATGTATCCGGCGCTCGTCCCCGCGGTGTTGTGCATCACATCGGTGACATGCATAGACGCGTTGGCGGCGAAGGTGCAGGCAAGGCGTGCCGATGTCGTCGCCTCTAAGGACGGCTCTGCTTCGCCGTTACTCAAGGAATCCACGAGACCGTCCATCGCCTCCATCAGCAGCGCGCGCGCCGCCCGCAGCGTCGCTTCTGCCTCGCCCAACCGGTACTGCGCCACCGGCCGGTCCTTCAGCAACGACCCCGTCAGGAATGGCGTCTTCGTGCTCGCCAATTCCACGAACGCGTCCACCGCCCCACGAGCTACACCGATCGCCACCGCGGCCTTGTTGTACGCCAACCGCGCCGGGATCGGCACCCGGAAAACCGGGTTCGCGTACAACGACGGCAACATCAACTGCACCGGCTCCCACTTCTCCCCTACCAGGACCCCGTCAACCTTCACGTCGTGGCTGCCGGAACCGCGAATACCGGCCACGTCCCAGGTATCCAAGATCTCGAACTGGCTCTTGTGAATGAAGAAGGTCCGCACCACCGGCTGCCCCTGGCTGCTCAGAATCGGATCGTCGCCGTCGTAGAGAGCCGCCGACTGAAAGCACCACTCTGCGTTATGACAACCACTGATGAACGACGACTGCGCCCAGACTCGGTAGCCGCCATCCTCTTTCACGGCCCGTGCAGGGGTCGTCCCCGGCCCGCCGCCACCGCACATGATCACGCGCGGATTGTCGAGGTAGACCTCCTTCGCAAGATCGATAGGCATCCCTCCCGCGGCCATGGCGTTGATCTCGGACCCGATCATCACGTTCCATCCCACCGACGCGTCGATCGCCGCTATGGCCGCCACAACCTCAATCGTCTCCCGGATGCTGGCGTCCTCCCCACCCAGCTCGCGCGGGATTGTGAATCGAAACAGCCCCGCATCGATCAGTGCATCCACGACGTCCCTGGGGAGATGGCGTAGCTGCTGCGCCTCGTCACCACCTTGGCGAATCACGTCTTCCAGCCTCGACACCCGTTCGATCGGGGTGCCTTCAAGCGTCTCGGATACGGACGTCGTACTCACGGACCAGCCTCCTCAGCTTCGGATGGTGAAATCGCTGGCGCCTACTCCGCCGCCAGATACTGTTCCAGGAGTTGGTGGAAGTGCCGGATCTTCGTTTCTCCGTAGTTGCCGAACTGCACGTGGCCGTCCCGCATCGCGTGGAGGCCGCGCTGCACATGCGGCAGGTTGAGCGTGTCTTGGTTGAAGACCTTAGCCAGCATTCCCAGCTCCGGCGCCTCCGTCCAATCATCATCGGGATCGAGCCAATGCACCGGCGCCGCCGGCGGCCGGGGTTCACCCTTCGGCGCGGGCGCGAAGAACATGCATTCCATGATGCTCTCGTCGGGGTTGTTGCCATTGGGGCGGAAGCGATACACGATCCGGTTGAACGCGCCCCAGGGGTGGAAATTGGGGAACAGCGTGAAGTAGATGCTGTCGACCAATTCCGCGTCGCTCACGCTGTCCACGTCGTCGCCCAATGACTCGCGCAGCAAGCCGCGCATCGCCTCCGCCGTCGCCGCTCGCGCGGCCGCAGTGCTGTCTTGCGGAGACACGTCCGAGGCATCACGGCGTGCATCTCGCCGCATATCTCGGAAGACCGGCGCGGGCACATCCCCGCCCACCCAGCTACACATGTGGATATCGGCCTGGGTCAGCTCCCCCTCCACCCAGACCCCGGTGTCGTGGAACTTGCCCACCTCGCCCACACGGCTCGTCACCTCAATCAGCCCATCGTCCTGCCTGGCGTAAATCGCGCCGCTCAACGGATGCCGCATTTTGCGCGGCGACGCATCCTCCAGCGGCTCCCAGTCGGGCATGCCTTCTAGATGGGGGCTGGAAACCGCGTTCGGTGAGATGGCGCGTGAGTAGTTCTGGAAGGCATCGTATTTGGAGTTGGCGTCGCCAATGCCCCCCAGGATCTGAGGATGCGTCGCAAGCACGTGATAGGCCTCCATGAACGCCTCTTGTGCCGCCTTCCAATTGCAGCGCAAGATCTTAGCGACGTGTGCCTCCTTGTAGCGGCGCTCATACGGCAGGGTCGTGAAGTGCTCCGGCAGGTCGCCCAGGTGCGCCGAGAGCGGCTCCGCATCCGGGTCCGGGTTGATAAAGATGAACCCGCCCCAACGCTCAAGCTTGACCTCCGGCAATCGCCCGTCGGCGGGCTCAATCTCCGGGAAGTCCCACTGACAGGGGATCTCCTTCAGCGACCCATCCAGGTTCCAGCACCAGCCATGGAAGGAGCAGCGCAGCTCATGCGCGCCCTGCCCGGATCGCTCTCGCAGCAGCCGCCCGCGATGCAGACAGGCGTTGTAGAAGGCCTTGAATTCGTCGGGAGCCGACCGCACGATCAAGAACGACAACGAGGCCACGTCATAGACCACGTAGTCGCCGACGTTGGGCAGGTCATCCTCGTGGCAGGCCATCTGCCAGACCTTCTTCCACAGCTTCTCGACTTCGAGATCGTGGAATGCGCGCGAGGTGTAACTCTCCACCGACACCAGCGTCGGTCCCGGATCCAGCACCGACTCGCGACGCAGATGCTCGGGCGTGGCGCGACTGTCTCCATCCAAAAGTTGGGCATAGGCGACGCCAGCGGATCGGTTGGTTCCGGTCAGTGTCTCGGTCATGATCATCCCCGTGAAATGGCAGGTCGGTGCGACGAAAAGAATACGTCGCGAAGTCATGGTTCGACCAGCGGTCGATGGCGAGGGTGAGGATCTGAAGTCGCTACCTAGGTGGGCATCAGATGCCTAGCGTGGCAAACGGAGCCTCGGGACCGGGCCCTTGATCAAGGCATGGGGTCGCGAACGCGAGCCAGATCGACGCCGTGAATCGCGCGCGGCCCGGCGCAGGGGTCGCGCCCGGAATCACCTCCAGGAATGACAGGGAGTCGCGCCGCTGGCTGCGGAAGAAGAGCAAGTCGTTTGCGTCGACGATCTCGAACGCCTGTAGGAACGACGGCCCACCAAAGAAGTGCGCCTGCCAAGATTGGCTTGCGATGTCGAACCGCCAGACGGACTCAACCGCGTGACCAGCGAACAAATCCATGACTGCCGTCCCGTCGGCACCCGTGTAGGCGAGCTGATTCCATCCCGCGGTCAGTGACACACTGCGCGGTGCTGGCACCAGGGCAAGAGTCTCGAAACTCACATCGCCACCCGCTCGCAGCAAGACGAGTAATGCGTCCCGCGGCTGAATCTCAGCGAGCGTGTTCACGAACGCCGGAGCGGCGGGGCGGAACGACTGGAACGATTGCGACACCGCGTCGTAGCGCCAGATCCCGATCACGCGGCTGCCCAAGCCCGCGGCCAGAGCTGCCGCCGTCGCCGATTCCGATCCCGTATAGATGAGCGGGCTGAATCCGCTGCTCACCGTTTGCCGAACCAGCGGCAATTCGACGAGCGCGATCTCGCCCGCTTCGTCCAGTACGACCGTCACCCCTCCTTCCGCGGCCAACGCGAACGGCACCTGCCTCCAAACATCCGCCCCACTCCTCAGAAAGAGAATCGCGAGGGCATCGGCATCCACCGTCGCGGGATCGAAGAAGAGGTGTGCCGTCACCCCCGCCTCGACCGTCACCGGATCGAGGGCGAATGTCGACTGTTGCGCCACGCGTAACGACGGATTCGCGCTCTCGACGGTCACGATCAGCACGAACGGCGCGCTGGTCACCCCGCCCGGCAGCGGCGAATCATCGCGATCCGGCCTCACCAGCCTCACGGTCACGAGACCTAAGCCCGCGATCCGGTCCGTCCGGATCCGGACCACGCTGCCATCCGGGAATGCGAACACGATCTCATCCTGCACGATCAGCGCCGCATCAAACGTCGCCTGGCCGTCCACGAAGTCTGGCTGGAACGTGATCGACGTGCTTGCCACGCCCGACAACGGATCGGTCGGGTCCAACGGGTCGGAACCCAGCAGGACCTCCGCACCGTCAGCCAGGAAGTCGCCGTCAGTGTCTGGCGCCAGTGGATCGGTGCCGAGAGCGATCTCGTCGCCGTCGATCAACCCGTCGCCGTCTGTGTCGGCGTCAAGTGGATCAGTCAGAGTGTCGTTGACCTCATCACCGTCGAGAATCCCATCCCCATCCGTATCCGGGTTGTCGGGATCGGTACCAAGATCGGCTTCCTCGGCGTCGAGCAAACCATCGTCGTCCGAATCGGGAGGCGGTGGAGGCGCGAAACCCCCGCCGATGATGACCGGCCGCCCGGCCTGACGGTTCGTCCACGCCACCACGGTGTCCGATCCCGTTTGCACCCCCACGGAACCGCCAAACACCGTGAAGTCAGTTAACCCCAGGGGGTCTGACTCCACGATGTCGTAGCTCCCCACCGGGACCGTCACGGTCACCCTCCCAGCCGCCAAGGTCGTCCCGGTTTCTACGACGTTGGCCGTGCCTGCCACCAGAATCTGGAACTCGAAGCCCTCAAGCGTTGGGCTCGACGGATTGTCCGCCAACCCGCCGCTCGACGATTGCACCCTCTTTTCAATTGTGATCGTCCCGGGCGGATCCTGCTGATTAAACCAGTCCACGGTTGTCGCCTGATCCCGAGACACCGCCTCCCCGTTCAGCGCCGTCGTCACGTCGTTCAGCTCCTGCGCATCCGTTTCTCGGATGTCGTATGCGCCGATGGGAAGCACGACCGAAGCCAGGCCGCTGGCATCCGTCGTCAACTCGGTGATCGGAGTCGCATCCCCGCGTCGAAGACGGTGAACCGGAATCCGTCCAGCGCCGGAGACGCCGGGTTGTCCGCCGGGCCACCAGACGACGAATCCACGACCTTCTGGATCACAAGCGTGCCCGTCGTAAAGATTTCGATCGTCACGATGGCGACGTTGCTGATCTGCCCGTCCGAATCGAGCACGGTGTACTGGAATGAAACACTCGCCGCTGGGGGGTCACTCCCGTCATGCGTGTAGGTGAACGCGCCTGTTGCCGCCAGCGTGAATATCGCAGCTTCGTCAGGGTCTCCGGGGACTAGAGAGACGGCGCCCGCTGGCACCCCATCCTCCACGTCGGAGTCCGCGCCGTTACCGTTGTCAAGAAGCACGCTCCCGGAGACCGTCCCGCCCAGCACGACAGAGAAGGCATCGTCTTCAGCGACAGGTGGGTCGTTCTGCGCGATGACATCAATCTCTGCCAGCAACTCGACTGGCGGATTGATGCCGTCGCTGACCGTGTAGCGGAATGCGTCAGCGCCACTGAAGTTCAGCGCGGACTGATAAGTGAATGTGCCGTCCGCGCTGAGCCCTCCGATCAGGGTTCCGTCGCTGGGGCCGCTGACGAGAGCGAGCGTGATCGGATCGCCATCCGCGTCCATCAGGCCAACACGTAGTCCGTCATCGGATGAATCCCCACCCGTCACGGTGCCATCGTGATCGAGGACTGGCAGCGAGTCATCCTCCAGCACGGTGTACGTGTGTGCCGAACTCTCGGGCACCCGATTCTGGTTGGTCCAGACGACTTCCTGGTGCTCTCCTGCTGCCACCGACGCGAGGGCCAGGCCCGTAGTGTCCAGTAACCCTTGCACCGCAGTCTCCACCACCTCGTAGTCGCCGGCGGGGACGGCCACCACTACGACCCCAGTCACGTCCGTCGTCGGGGTCGCGGTCGGCGCCCCTGCCCCCACCGCCGTTACCTCGAACTCAAACCCGCTGAGCAGTGCGTCCGGCGCGGTGACGAACTCCGCTCCCGCCGCCGTCTCCAGCACTTTCCTGATGGTGATGCTGCCCTGGCCCAACGGCACCTGCTGGTTGGTCCAGGTCACCGCCGTATCGGCGCCCGAGACGACGATCACTCCCGCGGCGCTGGCAGTGGCATCCGTCAGGCCGAGCGCATCCGTCTCCACGACGTCGTAGCTGCCCACTGGCACCGTGACGTTCAACTCACCCGCTGCGTCCGTACTTCCCGCGGCCACGACCACCGTCGTGCCCGCCTCCCGGACTTCGAATCCGAACCCCAGCAGGGACGGCGCGGCCGGATTGTCCGCCACGCCACCGCTGGACGACGAAACGCTCTTCGTAATCGTGATCGTGCCGGGCGGGAGTTGGTGGTTGGTCCAGGGGATCGAAGTATCGGCGCCCGATGTCGCCGCCACATCCTCAGAGATCAGGCTGACGTCGGTAAGCCCCTGCGCGTTCGTCTCGACCACGTCGTAGAGGCCCACCGGAACGCCGATCACGACGGTGCCGCTCGCATTCGTCGTGCCAGAAGCCACCGTGTTCGCGGTTCCCGCCTCACGCACCGTGAACTCGAATCCGCCGAGTCCGGGCCTCGGCGGGTTATTCGCATCCTCGCCGGTCGATGAGCGCACGGACTTCGTGATCGTGATGGTCCCCGGCGGATCCTGTTGGTTCACCCAGGTAAGGGGGGAAACCGCGCCGGACATCACGGAGACATCCGCTTCAATCCCCGTCACATCGGCGAGCCCGAGTGCGTCCGTTTCCACCACGTCGTAGGTACCGACCGCCAGGGAGAAGCTGACGCGCCCCGTATCATCGGTCACCCCACTGGCCACGACGTTCGCCGTCCCCGGCTCTCGCACCTCGAACCCAAACCCGGCCAGCGACGGGGCGGGCGGATTGTTCGCCGCGCCTCCGGCAGATGACTGCACCACCTTCTGCACCGAGATCGTCCCAGGCGGCGACTGCTGATTCGTCCACGGAATCGAAACGCTGGTGCTCGACGAGACGACATTGCCGGTCACTGGCCCCGTCTCGTCGCTCAGTCCCAGCGCGTCCACCTCAAACACGTCGTAGGTCCCGTCCGCCAACGCGACGCTCGCCGACCCACTGATGTCCGTCACTAGCGTCTCGACGACCTCCCCACCAGGCATGCGTACTTCGAAGACGAACCCCGCCAAGCTCGGGTCCGCGGGGTTGTCGGCCAAACCGCCCGCCGAGCTCTGCCCTGTCTTGGTGACGGTCAGTGTGCCGGGTTCGAGCTGCAGGTTTATCCACGGCACGTCAGCGTTGCCGCCCGGCACTACCAGCACGTCCTCCTGCAGCACCGTGTCATCCGTTAGACCCTGCGCATCCACCTCTACGACGTCGTAGCTGCCCGCCACCAGCGTGGTGATCGCCAGACCATCCATATCCGTACTCAGCGTGGTGACGATGTCTCCGGTTCCTGCATCGCGAATTTCGAAGCCAAAATCGCTGAGTGTCGGGTCGACCGGATTCGCCGCGTCCGAACCATCGAAGGACAACACTGCCTTCTGGATCGTGATCGTTCCCGGCGCGTCCTGCCGGTTCTCCCACGGCACCGGCGTATTCGTCGCCGAGGTCACGGCCACCACGAACTCGGGCCCCGTCAGATCCGTCAGCCCTTGCGCGTCAACTTCCACGACGTCATACGTGCCCACTGGCACAACGACGATCGCCTCACCCGTCGCATCCGTCGACACCGTCTCCAGGAGATTGGAGGTCCCGGTCTCGCGCACCTCAAACACGAATCCATCCAGCGCGGGATTCGGCGGTGCGTCGGCGGTGTTCCCCGTCGACGAGCGCACGTCCTTCTGAATCGTGATCGTGCCGAGCGCCGCGTTGATGTTGAGCTTGCCGAAGCCCGCCCGGTTGTTGGGCGTCGCGCCGGTCGCCGTGTCGGAGGTCGCCGTGCTGGTGAGTAAGTCGCGGATCTCGATGGCATCGAGATGAGGATTCGCCTGCAGCAGCAGCGCCACCGCCCCCGTCACGTGGGGTGCGGCCATGCTGGTGCCTTGGATCTGGTGGTGGACCATCCCGACGGCAAAACTGAGCCCCCCCGTCGCCGTCGACGATGCGCTCGAAAAGATCGCAGTCCCAGGCGCCGCGATGTCCGGCTTGAGACGACCATCCCGTGTCGGCCCATCGCTTGAGAACGACGCTAACTCTCCCACCGCGACACTGTCCTGCCCCGCACGGGTCATGAACGCCGCCACAGCGATGGCGTTTAGCGCGGTCGCCGGCGCGCCGATCCGGCTCGCGGAATCGGCGAAGGTCGTGAACTCCACGAAGGCGGAACTCGTCCATGAGTCGAACGACCCACCACCCCCGCTGGCCGCCGTCCGCTCAAGTTCGATCGTCCAAGTACCTGGCGTGATATCGAGGAAGGGACTGGAGATATCCGGCGCGAGGAAGAACGTTGCTAGATGCGCCCCTGTCGGGATTCCGAAAGCGGCAGCCGACGCATTGGTGACCTGCACACAGCTCTCTATGTCGCAGAATCCTGGCGACGCAGTCGTGAAACCAAACGGGACAGGGTCCGTCGAAGCGGCCCACCTGGAACCCAACGGCGAAATGAAGCCCACTCGGAAGAAGTCTGTCTGCTCGTACCAAACATCCAGGATGATTCCGGTCATCCCAACTGGCACGGAAAAGTTCAGTGCGATCGTATCGACTCCGGGATCAGCCGCCGGAACCACTCCGCTCGCGTGGATCTGACGAGCGCCGTCGTTCCCGGCTGCAACAACCACCGCCTTGCCGGGAACTCCTGGCCCAACTAAGGCATCGATCGCCAGTTCGATTGGGCTCGTCCCATCATGGGCTGCGAACGCATGCCCGCCCAAGGATAGATTCGCAACCCACGGCAATCCCAGGACCGCCGCCTTCTCGTCGACGAACGCCAGGCCATCGATGATCGTCGCGGTCGAGAGGCCCCCACTCGCTACTTGGGTGTCGACCGCGATAATCAGCGCGCCCGGCGCGACTCCAGCGAACGTCCCAGCAGCAGCGCTGCCCGGTCCCGTCGCGCTTCCGTCACCAGCCGCGGTTCCGGCGACGTGCGACCCGTGGCCCACAACGTCCGTGTCCTGTGATGCGAAGGGCGGACCAGCGAGCAAGGCGGCATTGATCTCAGCCTCGTTGAACTCCGTGGGCTGGATGCCAGGCATGCCGAGATTGGCGTCGACCGATCCATCCAGCAAGAACATGATCCGTGTCGTTCCATCGGGGTTCCGGAAATCCTGATGGAAGACGTCGATGCCCGTATCGATTACTCCGACAACCACCCCGGATCCGTCAAGACCGAGGCTGCCTTGCACCACGTCCGCACCGATGGCCGCTCGCCCCAGATCGTTGACGGACTCCAACAACCGAGCGGCCTGAATCCAGTCCACGCCTTCGGCGCTCGCGAGACGCCCGATCGCGTTGATTGGGACCTGCGCCGCAACAAGGTTGCCCACCCTTGCCAGCACGTGCGCGCCCGCGCTCACTAGCGCCGCGTTGCGGCCCGTCGAATGCAAGACCACGTCAACGACGGGAATCCCAGGTCGCATGTCCACGGCGATGAGACCGCGGATGGATTCCGCGAACTCCCGGCCCGACTGCGCAGGCCCGACTGACGGGCCCACCCCGGGCGCGATCGGCTGGGAAGGCGACAACCCGCCAAGCTGCGCCAGGACCGGATCCAGAGCCGCCCGCGGCGATCTTTGCGCCCCCGTCAAAACGGAGTCTTGCAGGAGAGCTCCTGACAGCAGGACTAGCAGCAGAAGCCAAGTAAATTGTTGTTGACGGAGCCGCACGGCGTGCATCCCAAGATCCAACTGCCCACCCAACGACTCCGGGAGGGACGGCCATACTAGAGCGCCTACACTTTTTGACCCTCACCAATCCTGATTAGCGAAACCTCCATATGGTCCAAACGGGCCAGTGTGATGGTTCGATCTCGGAGATCGATATCGTCGCCAAACGAGACTCCGGCAGCCGCCCTACCCCAACGACTCCGCGACCGCAAAGAGACCCGCCTCCGACACGTCCCGCCCCGTCACCACGACCACCACATCCCCCACCATCCAGACCAGCCGCCGCGTCCCATCCTCCATCGACGCCCACGCTTCGTGCTCACCCACGATCACCATCTCCCCCACCCGCAACGACTCCGGCATCCCGTCCCGTCGTCGACGCTGCGCGACGCGAAGGTGTCGTCCCTTGAGTGACCCCTGTGTGAAATCCACGCGTTGGATACCGCAGCCGTACGCACTGCCCTCCTGCGAAACGGTCCAGCTACCCTGCCCACTACTCGACAGCACATACGTCGAAAGGAACGGTCCAGGAGCGATGGCCCCCTCACCCACGCCCACCGTCTCGCTGACCGAACAACTTCCAGAACCGCCCAGCTCCGCCTCGCGCACCCCGGCCGGGAGCTCCAACACGGTCAGGTCTGCCGTGAATTCCGGGGCGAACTCCGCGGCGAGTTCCAACTTGGTTACTGATCCGACCGCGTGCCGCCCAAGTCTCTGGATCGTGGTCCGCAGCACGAACATGCTGGCTTCATCGACCGCGTAGCGGGACCAGCTCTCTCCCGCTTCGAACGACTCCGGCAGGGACCCAATTGTCTCGCGCGATTCCCCGCCGAGGACCTCAACCACGGTCACCTGCCGCCCCAGAATCTCGTCCTCCCCGACAATCGCAACCTCTAATCCAAAGTCGCGAAATCGATCCATGAAGGCGTCGAGGTCCGGTGTCAGGGTTGGTCCAAGCAGTATTGAGAAAGATGGGAACGCCGGGCTCGCCACTTCTCGACGACTGACGACCGCCTCGCGCGGGTCGAACGTCAGCGACCCGGCGCCATCGCTCACGGTGACGACGACCGCCGCGTCGATCTCTGGCAGGACGGATTCGAATTCCTGCCGCCACGTCGTGCTGTCTCGGAACCACCACCGCAGCTGAAAGAGCGAGTCTTCTTCCTCGGTCAAGGCGAGCCCCAGACCGTCACTCTCACTGACGATCTCCGCCTCCAGCATGAACGGCTGTACCGCGTCGAAACTCGTCGGACCAACCGCAGCCCCGCTAGAACCAGTGCAAGCCAACATGAGCCCACCCAGAAGCGGGACGCACAGAAGTGAGAAGACGCGCGCAACGGCGGGCATAGCATTCACTGAGACCTGAATGGCAGACCGAACGTCGGCAGACCAAGGTCAGAAAGAAAGCCTAGAGCAGAGGGAGCGCGCCGACCGGCGCGCTAGCTGGAGTGCGCTCAAGTGGGGCCGTGGGCATGTTCCGCCGTCACATCGAACGATTTCCAGAACAGGAACTTCTTGACGTCCAGCCGCACCTCGGCCGCCCAGCGAGGCAGGGTCGGCGCGATCAGCACCTCCACGTCCCCGTAACTCACACGTTGATAGCGACCGAGATTCTTGCCCTTGAGATAGGTGTCGACCGACACCTCCGCCTTGCCGCCTCAACCGATCGGCGGGATGAAGTCCAGCGCCATGGTTCCACCGCGTGAGCGGACCAGGTCAACAGCCGCATCGCTGAACGAGAGTTCCATGGGATCCCCTTCGCATGAGTCCCGTGCATGGGCTCCGGCGGTCGCGACAGCTGATCTACGCAAGCGGAGCAGTTCAGGATCTGTGAACCGCCCAACCAACAGATTCCGCCGCCCTACCTGACCGTGGGTCCGGTCAGGAGTATTATCGCCCAGAACTTGCAATTCACGACACGCTCCACACGACAGGGGAGCATGAATCACGCGGACGGAGCGACGCTCCGTCCTGCTACGTGGGGGAGACACCATGGCAATCGCAGAAGGATCCGCAGTCCCGGACGCCAGCGGCACGATTTGGAAGGATGGCCCGGCACCCACCAGCCTCGCCGACCTCTTCGCCGGCAAGAAGTCGGTTCTGTTCGGCGTCCCCGGCGCTTTCACACCGACCTGCTCCAACGAGCATCTGCCCTCGTTCGTCAACGACAAGGCCGCCCTTGAAGCGAAGGGCATCGACCAGGTCGTCTGCATGGCCACCAATGACATCTTCGTCATGGAGGCCTGGAACAAGGCCAACGGTGGCCCCAACGTCACCATGCTGGCCGACGGCAACGGCGACATCACCCGCGCTCTCGACCTTGGACTCGACGCCAGCGGCTTCGGTCTCGGCTTCCGCTGCACCCGCTTCGCCGCCTACATCGAAGACGGCACGGTCAAGGCCCTCAACCAAGAAGAGAACCCCGGTAGCTGCGACCTCACGACAGCCCAGGGCATCCTCGACCGAATCTAGCGGCGGCCGCTTGGCTGAAGACGGCATGGCATGAGGCCGCAATCGATCCTGCCCGCGGCTTCATGCCTGTCAACGCCAGCATTGAAGCGACGGTCCGCCGCCCGCAACATGGGGCAATGACCACCGCCGAAACTCCGGGCCTACGCACCGCCGACCAGCACGCCGTCGACGCCATGCCGGATGTCGTCAACACGTACACCTACACGGCGCATTGGTTCAGCAACGCGACTTTCGTCTTTCCGCTGTTCGGAGCGCTGGTCACGCTCATCGCCTGGCCAATCTTCGGCGCGGGAGAATTACTCGGGATCAGCGTCTTCTTCGGCATCATCACCGTCTTGATGCTGCCGTTAGTCGCCCTCACCTGGGCCCGCACGCCCACGACGATCGTGGCGCGAGAGACATGCGTCGAGACGCTACATCAAGGCAAGCTCCTCAAGTCGCTCAACTGGGACGATATCTGCGCCGTCCGCAAAAAGGACACGATGGGCAACATCCGCTGGTACATCGTGGGCCTCGACGAGGAGTACATCAGCGTCGAGGGCGAAATCTCAGAGATCGACTCACTCCTTGAAACCTCCCGACGCCTTGCCGGCATTCCCGAGGGTAAGGAAGAGGCGGAAGGTCAGGAAGAGGCGGTGGTTCCAGACTCGCCGGAAGTCTCCCCCACCAATCTGGATTAGTCCGATCCGACCTCTGCCCGCAGACGATCGTGCAGCGCCTGCAACGACTCGATCATCGCGTCGATCGACCGCGCCCCAGCCAGGAATACCCCCGTCACGTTGATCGTCGCCCAATCGAACCCCGCCGATTTCGCCGCCGCGGCCACCGCCGCCACTTCATGCGGATTCGCGTAGAAACTCCGCGCGCTCGGGTCGTCATCGCGGGGCGGCGGACTCAACTGCGTCTGGAATCCCAACGCCGCCGGATCGCGTCCGGCTTCTTCGGCCGCCTGCTTCACCGTCGCGATCATTCCCGAGACGCGCTCCGCGTCGCCCATCGCTGCGCTCCCCAGCCATCCGTCGCCTAGGGTGCCCGCCCGCTTCAGCGCCGCCGCGGAACCACCCCCTACCCAGACCGGCAGATCCCCGCCTTGCGGCGGCTTCGGCTCCATCGCCATCGCCTCCACCTGGTAGAACTCCCCCTCGAAATCGACCGATGCATCCGACCACCAGGCTCGCAGCAACGTGATCGCCTCATCCATCATCCGCCCCCGCTTCGCGTACGCAACGCCCAGGGCGCCGTACTCCGACTCCTGCCAACCCACCCCCACGCCCAGCCGCACGCGCCCGTTCGACAGCGTGTCCAGCGTGCTCACTTGCTTCGCGACCAACGTCGGCTGGCGCTGCGGCAGGATCAGCACTTCCGTCCCCAGCCCGATCGTCGATGTCGCCGCCGCCGCGAAGGCCAACGTCATGAACGCTTCCAGAATGGGCATGTTCGACGGATACGGCCCCGTCGACCGGCCTTCGATCGGGTGCCCCATCACCACGTGGTCGAACATATCGAGCTGGTCGTAGCCGATCTCCTCGATCGCCGACACCAGCCGCGCCACCTCCGCTGGCCCCTCCCGGTACACCACGCTGGGAAATTCGACGGCCAACTTCATGCCACGGCTCCATTCGCTTCACGATTTCGCGGAGTCTACGCCACCGTCCTAGCAACCCTTCCCTTCCTTCAACACAACGATCCACTTTGCTGCTCAGCGCCGTACAGTGTGGCGAGCCGTACGCCCGGATGGCGACGGCCCGCTGGACTGGATACGAGGGGGAAATTCCATGCCTGATGTCACGATTCACACCGACGGACCGATTGTCGTCCCAACCGAGGGCCTTGAACTCAAGGGCAGCGACGGCAGCACGATCGAACTCCCGAAGGGCAGCGCCGTCGCGCTTTGCCGCTGCGGGCAAGCGGGCAGCAAGCCCTTCTGCGACGGCACGCACAAGAACGTTGGCTTCGCGAACGATCCCACCAAGTAGCCCGCCCTGACGACAAAGCACGTATCCGAGGCCGCTCTCACGAGGAGCGGCCTCGGTATTTTCGGTCGCCCGCGCCTTGCTGGCCTGCCCGTCGGCCTGTTCTACACTGACACTCGCTTTCCCGCTCCGATCGCGTTGCTACCGGACAGCGTGCTCGACGGTCCACCCACACCAAGTTCCGCTGGAGGTCCCGCATGAGTTCCATTCTCGTTGGCGATGTATTAGAGCGCGCCGTGGCCCTCTACGGCGACCGTCCCGCGATCATCGAAGGCGACACCCGCTACACCTACAGCGAAGCCGCCGTCCGCGTGAAGAAGCTCGCCGCGGGTCTGCTCAAGTTGGGCTTGAAGCCAGGCGCGCACATTGGGATTCTCGCCAACAACTCCCATCGCTACTGGGAGACGTACTTCGCGGCCCATTACGCCGGGACGCCGCTCGCTCCGTTCAACATCCGGCTCAGCGCCAAGGAGCTGGAGTTCATCATCGGCGACGGCGAGATCAAGGTGCTGCTGGTTGGGCCGGAGTACCTCGACCTCCTCGAGTCGTTCCGCGCCAACCTCACCGGCGTCGACCATTTCATCGTCTTGGCGGACGACGCACCCAGCGGCATGCACACCTACGAATCCGTGCTCAACTCCGCCGACCCTATCGAGGCGCCCGCTCGCGACTGGCACGAAGACGACATGGTCAATCTCTGCTACACGGGCGGCACCACGGGCCTGCCCAAGGGCGTGATGCTGACCCAGCGCAACGTCATCTCCAACGCCGAGCACGCCCTCATGACCTTCGGCTTCGCTGAGGACGACACCTGGCTCCATGTCGCGCCCATGTTCCACCTCGCCGACGCCTGGGCCTGCTACGTCATGACCATGGTCGGTGGCGCGCACGCCTTCATCCCCGGCTTCGCCCCGGAGGCGTTCCTGCAGACCGTGCAGAGCGCCAAGGTCACAGCCACCATCCTCGTCCCCACGATGATCAACTTCACCGTCAACTACCCCGCCGCCAAGGACTTCGACCTCTCCTCGCTGCGCCTCCTCCTCTTCGGCGCCTCTCCCATGCCGCCCGACCGCATCCTCGCCGCCAAGGAACTCTTCGGCCCCATCCTTTGTCAGGCCTACGGCATGACCGAAACCGCCCCGCTGCTCACGGCACAGAAATTGGAATGGCTCGACTACGACAGCCCGGAAGGCCTCGAACGGCTCGCCTCCTGCGGCCGCGAAGTCATCGGCGCGAGTGTCCGCGTCGTCGACGAGAACGAGCAGCCCGTCGCCGCTGGTGGCGTGGGCGAGATCGTGGCGCGCGGCCCCAACGTCATGAGGGGCTACTGGAACCGTCCCGAGGAAACCGCCGAAGCCTTGCGCAACGGCTGGATGCACACCGGTGACGTCGCCCGCATCGACGACAAGGGCTTCATCTTCATCGTCGACCGCAGCAAAGACATGATCATCAGCGGCGGTGAGAACATCTTCACCACTGAAACCGAGAACGCCCTCTACGAACACCCCGCCGTCCTCGAGGCCGCCGTGATCGGCATCCCCGACGCGAAGTGGGGCGAGGCCGTGCACGCCATCGTCGTTCTGCGCGACGGCCAATCCGCCAGCGAAACCGACCTCATCGACCACTGCAAATCATTGATCGCGGGCTACAAGTGTCCCAAGAGCGTCGCCATGCACGAAGGCTCGCTGCCCATCTCCGGCGCCGGCAAGATCCTCAAGACCGAACTCCGCAAGCCCTACTGGGAGGGCCAGGAAAAGGGCGTCAACTAGAGGGAACGGCAAACCCCTAGCCTGGCGTATTCGCCGACGACGCGAACTCCGCCACACCCAAGTCCTCCCGCAGGTCCGCGGAGAACCCTCGCCACGACTCATCGATCGGGATGCCGATGCCATCGGCGATCCGCACCATGCGTTGGAAGTTCGCGACCACCGCCGCCGCGTCCACCATCGCCTCCGGCCCCATCGCCTCCACCATGCGTTCCCGGACTGCAGCGAGATCCGGATCGCGCCGCACCACGGCCTCCGCGAACTCACCCAGCAGCATGCCATCGGGGACCTGCGACTCCTTGGAGTCGTCCATCACCCCTTCTATCCCAATCTCTTCCTCGTTCGCTTCTGCGCTCGCACGGAGCAGCATCGAATGGGCGGTCGTTCAATAGAAACACTCGTTCAGCGCCGACGTTCGCGCCGCCACCAACTCCACCTGCGACCGGGTCAGGCTCCGCACCTGCTCGAACGTATTCATGGCTCCCATCGGCATGTAATAGGCGTCGCCCAAATCGAGTAGGCCTCGTACTTCGCCCGGGACCAGGCTCATCGCCGCGATCACATTGGCTGCTGCCGCCCCGCCGTACAGATCCGCGTCCTGGGAATCCAGATCCTCCGCCGCCACCGTCGGCAACCACGATCCGTGATCTTTCGCCCCAAGGGGACGACGTTGGCTCGGCTCCCCCTTCACCGGCTGCGGCAGTGGCTCCACCGCTACGCCCATCCCGCGCTGGAGCTCGTCCACCGAGAACGTGTTGACCACGATCCCCACGATCTCCGCATACGCCGCATCGCTCAACTGGCTCGGCACGATGTCATCGAACCACGCCTTCGACAGCCTGGCGTTGTCCGTGACGAGCTTGTGCACCACCTCGACCACAGTTTCCGGCAGCTCGCTGTCGCAATCATGGGCCCCTTCGATGGATGCAGCCGATAGCGCCTGCTTCCGCTCTGCGCAGAATGCGCAATCTTCCGCCGCGCGGATCTCGCGTGCGATCGCCACACGATCCACGCCGTCCCACCAAGATCCCGGGTGCGCCAGCCGTTCCCACTGACGCCGGTTGGCGGCTTGTAGATCATCACGAATCGGGATTGCGGAGTCCGTGTAGGTGAAGTGCTTCATGCCGGCGAGTATAGGCGCTCCTTGCGGCGGCAAGCACAGACTCCGCTGATCCCACATCCAGACCAAAGATCGGCTCTGCAACCCGACTGCTCTTCATCTTATGTCAGAACGAAAACTGCTAACCCGCGTTGGCATCTGACCCATTCCCCCACTACCTTGACCCTGACCTGCCGGGTCGCGGGAGATGCTGCATGCCTACTCTGAACGCGCTGCCGGTCCTTGCTCCGGATTGGTTCAAGGACACCTTCGTCGGCATCGAGATCGAGCAATACATCGGCCTCGCCGTCCTCGTCTTCCTCGCGGCCCTGATCCAGTTCACGCTGATCCGTGCCATCGCCATCGTCGTCAAGCACCGCTTTCAAGATGAGGATCGCGAGTTCTGGGACAAAGAACGCCGACGCCTCAACCGCTCACTTCTTCTTCTCACCGTCGCCATCACCCTTCTCGTTGGCATCCCCATCCTGGACTTCGATTCCGACATCGATGACGCGATTAACCAGATCGCCAGCCTGCTCGGCGCTGTCGCCGTTGTTCTCGTCGCCTACCGCGGCATCGACATCTTCACGGACGTG
>Ga0209501_10001022_pt1 | contig 32083 bp, 34 predicted proteins | sample ArcticOcean_MG_C_4_FD_187434 | JGI IMG/M metagenome (GOLD analysis project Ga0209501, IMG submission 187434) | Marine microbial communities from western Arctic Ocean - ArcticOcean_MG_CB4_134 (SPAdes) (version 2) | ecosystem: Environmental > Aquatic > Marine > Oceanic | place: Arctic Ocean...
CGCTAACGTTCGAAAAAATGGACCAATCTCTGTACCCATGTTTCGAACTGGCACTCGATTACGGCAAGCGGGGCGGTACCTATTCCGCAGCACTCGCCGGAGCCGACGAAGCCGTCGTTGATCTGTTCTTGAACGGCAAAATCAAATTCACACAGATACCTGATTTGGTTGCCGAAACCCTCGCCGCGCACACCTCGATCGCCGATCCTTCGATCGACGACACTATCGAAGCTGCCACTTGGGCTACTGAAACCACACTTGCGCGCCACAATCACTCCACAATTCTCAGCTAGCATTAACTTCATATGCCAGAAACAGTATTTTTCGGCGTCGTCACGTTCCTACTCGTGCTCGGCCCCCTCGTCATCCTTCATGAACTAGGCCATCTTTGGACTGCGCGCCGATTCGGCGTGAAGACCCTCGAATTTGGATTCGGATACCCGCCGCGAGCCGGTGGTATCTGGAGCGGTGCGACTCAGGTTTCGATCGACGATGAAACCGTATTTGAGATTGATCGCGACTCTCTAGTAAACAAGCTCGTAACCGTTCGCACCATGCTCGATGAGCAGAGCAATCAGATTGCCGTCAGCATTCGTAAACGTGCGAAGGGCGACGACGGCGAGGCTTCGAGTGGTGGCCTGATCGTCACAGGCAAGGTGAAGGCGATCGACGATGGCCAGATTGTCGTTGCCGACATGCTGTGGTCGTTCAACTGGCTTCCGCTCGGTGGATTCGTTCGCATGGTCGGTGAAGAGAGCAGCGCATCTGCCGACTCACTGGGCAGCAAGCCCCGATGGCAGCGTGTTGTTGTTATGGCTGCCGGCGCGGCTGTGAACGCGGTTATTCCGTTTATTTTGCTTCCGCTTGTACTCATGATCCCCGCCGAAAAACCGGTTGGCGATGTAACGATCGTGACTGTCTTCCCGGGTTCACCCGCCGATATGGCCGGTATCAAGCCCGGCGATAAGATCATCAAGGTAGACGGTCGAAATATCGACAACACCTCCGAGCTTCAACAAGCGGTAACAGTGAAGCTGGGTGCCGAAAGTACTTGGGAAATGGAATCGGGCGTTCCCAATCTGTTTGCACGTCCTGCTGAACCGCAGTTCCAATATACCGGCGATTACACAAAGGTCACGCTCATTCCACGTTGGAGGCCGCCGGGTCGTTTGGTGGTCGCCGAAGTCAACGATGCTGAAACCGAGATGGCGCTAGGTCGAGCTCGAGTGTTCGATATATCGGTTGGACTCAACACACTGATCACTGTGGTCAACGAGCCGACCGACAGGCTTTACGAAATATCTATCGAAGACGCGGCCCGTCTTGATCCTCCAGCAGCGCTTGGCGACATCCTTAGAGTTGTCGCTGAAGCTGAAAATGGTGGCAAGGAAATATCACTTGCCGACGCACGACTCCACGACAACGGACTTGGGATCAACACCCGTGTTCAAGAAGGTGCCACAGGCGTTCAGATTTCTACTGAAAACCGAGAGATCCAAAAAGTGGGCATGAGCCCTCTAGAAGCGTTCCCACTCGGATGGCGCCACTCACTCGACACGATGGTGCTGACTCGAAACGCACTCACCACCAAGATTATTGGCAGCTCGAACCCGCAGTTCGAGGGCCGCAGTATGGCCGGGCCAATCGGTATTGGCCAGCTCACCGGTGAAATCGCTGTGGCAGATGCCGGACTCGCTGCGAAGATCATTACATTCGCCACACTCGCTGCCACTTTGAGCCTTTCGCTGGCAATACTGAATATCCTGCCAATACCGGCTCTTGATGGCGGGCGAATCTTCTTCGTATTCGTTGAAATAGTACGACGCGGCAAGCGCATTTCACCTGAGCGTGAAGGGCTTGTTCACCTGATCGGATTTGCACTGCTAATCGGATTGATCGCAGTGATTTCGGTGCAGGATGTCACTGCTATCATCAAGGGCGAATCGTGGCTCCCATAGGCCGTTTCAATCTGGCCAGCAACTTCCGTTCGGAAAGCAGAGCTTGAATTGACACTGTCGCAGGCACGTAGAAACCAGATGCTCATCGCTGGTATTTCCACCGTGCTGCTGTCGATTCTCTGGGCGGTTGGCGATCTGCCCCGTTCGATGTACTTCGCACTCGTCCCAGTCATCATCGCCCTCTGGATTCCAGCCGTGCTCGCCCACAAGCAGCGGGAAGGCTCCCGAAGCTGGAACGTATTCTTTGGCCTCCTCGGCATCGCCGTCATAGCGGTGGTTGTACGAGCTGTTTGGCTGATCGGCCGAGGGTGAATCACACCCCCGCTCGATATTCGACTCGTCGTACGGCTTGTTGACCGGTAAAATTGATTGGCGGCAATTTCCGCGGCGACCGTATTTGGAGACAGTAACCTGGCAGCGAGAGACAATACCCATTCTGTGAGCGTCGGTGGCGTGATGATCGGCGGCGGCAACCATGTTGTTGTTCAGTCGATGACCGATACCGATACAGCCGACATTGCCGCGACAGTCGCTCAAGTGAAGCTACTTGCCGATGCCGGCAGCGAGATTGTTCGCGTTACGGTGAATAACGCCGCTGCTGCCGAAGCGGTTCCTGAAGTGAGCAAACGACTCGCTCAGCTGGGCTGCACAGTTCCACTCGTTGGCGACTTTCACTTCATCGGGCACCGCCTGCTTCGTGATTATCCCGAGATGGCCAAGACCCTGGCCAAGTTCCGTATTAATCCAGGCAACGTTGGTCGAGGCGTGCGGCACGACGAGAACTTCTCCACGTTCATCGAGATCGCTAAAGACCTCGGTAAGCCGGTTCGAATCGGCGTGAACGCCGGAAGCCTTGACCCCGATGTAATGGCATCCAAGATGGACGACAACTCACGGGTAGCGGAGCCTCTAAGTTCTGAACAAGTAGAGAACCAGGCACTTGTCGAAAGCGCACTTTCCAGTTCCGAAGCAGCACTCGAAATCGGGCTTACTCACGAACAGATCATCATCTCTTGCAAGGTTTCCCGTCTTCCGCAAATGGTCGCTGTGTACCGAGAACTATCTGAAAAAACCAATGTGCCGCTTCACCTTGGTCTGACCGAGGCGGGCATGGGCCAAAAGGGAATCGTGACCACGACCGCCGCACTGAGTACGCTGCTAGAGCAGGGCATTGGCGACACGATTCGAGCTTCGCTAACTCCGGAGGTCGGTGGCGACAGGGCGAAAGAAGTTCGACTCTGCCAGGATATTTTGCAAGCCATCGGGCTTCGACGATTCCGTCCCTCGGTGACAGCCTGTCCCGGTTGTGGGCGTACTACGTCGACATTGTTCCGGGAACTTGCTCAGGACATTCAGATTCATATCGATGAGAAGCTGCCTGAGTGGCAGTCTCGTTATCCCGGTTCAGAGTCGCTACAAGTGGCCGTGATGGGCTGCGTGGTGAACGGTCCGGGTGAATCGAGAGCAGCCAACATTGGCATTTCATTGCCGGGCTCTGGTGAGGATCCTAAAGCACCTGTCTTCGTAGACGGTGAGCGTGTGAAGTTCCTATCGGGACCGAAGATCGCATCCGACTTCATCGACATGGTCGAGACCTACGTCGAGACAACGTATAACGGGTAGTGTTGAGATAGCAGAGTGACTCTGCTGGTTAAGGTCCTCTCCCAGGGGAGAGGATTTAGGTGAGGGTGGAATCGGCCACTATCACCAACTGTCGATACCTCCCTCATCCCAACCTTCTCCCGAGGGAGAAGGGGCCGTAGACCCCTAGCCCAACTTCACTGCGGTCCCGTACGCCAGAATTTCTGATGCGCCAGCGGCGATCATCGAGGTCGTGTAGCGCACGCTAACCACGGCATCGGCGCCCTCCGACTCTGCCTGAGCAACCATTCGCCGAGTAGCCATCTCACGAGTCTCAGCCTGCAAAGTAGCGTATTCCGAAATCTCTCCGCCAACCAAATTGCGAAGTGAAGCCATGATGTCGCGACCCGCATGGCGCGCTCGAACAGAGTTGCCTCTGGCAATCCAGATGATCTCGGTAATTTCCCGCCCGGGAATATCTTGAGTAGTCGTAACGATCATTGCAGGTCTCTTTCGTACTTACGGTATCCGGTGAGTGGATCTGGATGAGTCACTCGCTTTTTCTGATTCGAGATTACCGCATCGGTACTCATATATCGCCAAAAATCCATGAGTAGTTGATATCGGATCCGAGTCCAAACATGGCTCAGCCGTGCGTAAGATATTGGCCATCTCCCTTTCGGAGTAATTGGCGAATCAGCCGTCCGTGAGAGCGGACCATACGCACAGGTGATTTTCTTGGAACTGAACTGGCACGAAATCGATCGATTCCTGATGGGCGAAGCCTGGTCGGGATCGCTGATAAAGCAGCACTTAACCGAACTCGCCGATGTCATTGGACCCCGCTGGGGAGGCTCCCCGGAAGACCGCCGGGCTGCTGAGTACATCCGGTCTCAAATGGAAATCGCTGGCTTAGATCGAGCGGATATCGAACCGTTCACGATGGAATCGTGGAATCACGGTGATGTATTGATCACGTTGCCAGACGACAACGATAGAAAAATCGCAGCACTGCCGTTCCTAAGGTGCAAAGCGATTAATGTGACGACTCTGCTGGTAGACGCCGGGTTTGCTTCCCCACATGAAGTGGATGCACTTGGCGACCGGATCAAGGGATCGGTCGTGCTCGCCAATATAAACCCCGAACCGTTCACAGCAGCCGAGCCGTTCACCGCTCGTGTGGCGGCTGGCAAAGGCTGCTGCGGCCTGTGTGATCGCCATTGAGCCAAAGACGGGCGGTCGGATGGAGTACGCCAACTCCGACGAATGGCTAAACGTAGGACCTCAGAAGGACGCCATAGCGGTTGTGAAGACCAGTTCGGAAGACGGGGCGTATCTACAGCGCATCGCCAGTTCAGCGCCCCGTATCCACGTTTCTGTCGATGCGAAGTATTTCGATTACGAGGCTTACAACACGATCGCCGAAATCAAAGGCGAAACCCATTCTGAACGACACCTGATCCTCGCCGGCCACCACGACACCGTGCTCAAAGCACCCGGCGGAAACGACAACACGTCGGGGACAATCGGCGTGATGGAAACGGCGCGGATCATGGCCGCGTTGAGCCGTGAACTAGGGGTGAAGCCGGGAATGTCGATTCGCTTTGCTACGTGGAGTGCCGAGGAACAGCACTTGCAGGGCTCAAAGGCCTACGTTGCCCGTCATTACTTAGAGGGGGCAGCGGACCGAGAGTCAGCACCGCTACTGAACATCAACCTCGATGAGCTATCGACCGGCCACATGAAAGGCATCGTTCTGGCGTTCCCGCATCTGAGACGGTTCATGCAGTCGCAACTCGACACGATGGACGACGGCCTGAAGTGCCACGTTCTCGATCATATGGATGCCCATTCAGATCACTTCCCGTTCGTTGAGCAGGCTATAGACGCTTCGATTACGTGGCGATGGCGATTCTGGGGGCGACACGAGGATGCCAACTTCCATCACGAAGTTGGTGATGCGGCGAACAAGTTAAATGTGCGGGAATTGAAGGAATACGCTGGGCAGCTTGCCCGGTTATTGCTGCGGCTATCGCATGTTGCGCCAGAAGATTGGCCCAAAAATCCGCTAACGATTTCCGATGTGAACCAGATGATCGAGCGCGACGCTGGAAGCCATCACGCGGTGTTCCATTAGCTGACAACTGGACTACAGCTAACTCTTGAATTCGTCCAAATGATCCGTATCCCAGAATCCGGGGAAGTGTGGAGCGTTGCTCTCGGTATCGACCGTAATCAGCGCACCGTACGGCATAGTTTCGCGGCGTTTCGAGTCGAACAGATCTCTACCTTCGAGATGATCGATGATCGTCCCGATCACACCTTCGTGCAGAAAAGCTGCGACCGTATTCAGGCGCCGTGAAGCGCAGGCTGCCAGCATTTCAGCAAATCCAACCTTCACTCTGCGGCTGAACTCTGGAATAGTTTCGCCACCCAGACTTTTGAAGTCGACGTGATAGTCGCCCGTAACGATTCTGGCCTTTACAGAATCCGGTGCGTCCCAAATATTCCCGGTATCGAGTTCAGCCAGGTCGGGTATCTGGTGTACCGACTGACTGGTGATGGTGGAGAAGTGCTCGCCCGTTTCTACCGCACGCGGCACGTTGCTGGTGAACGAAGCCTCAGGGTTAAGCACCGCAATCCTTTGAGCTGCCTGAGTTGCCTGTTGGCGGCCCAGTTTGGTCAGACCTGCATTGGGCACATACAGCCCGTCACCACCCATCTGGGGCTGTCCGTGACGCACGAGGTGAATAATCATCGAGTGATTCTACGAGGTGGCTCGCCATTTAGTCGCTATGAATGTCGCAACACGGTCGAAACTGTCTCGCCAAGCGCCATGTTCGACTAGAATCCCGAAGCATGAGAGAACGTCACCACCGCTCCGATAGCAAACACCCCAAGGCTTGCACCTGCACGACATGCCAGGCACGCCGTCTTGAGGCTGCCCGCCCGAAAGTGAAGAAGAAGCGAAAGCCGAAGTCTCAGCGAGGCAAAGGCTCGAAGAAGCAGGTGGCCGATGCGGCTCTAAAGGATGTGATGGACATGTTGGGGCTAGACGACAGTGACAAGAACGAGAAATAGCTGAATGACAGACTCCCAGAAATCGAAAATCGGTCTTATCGGTGCGGGCTGGTGGGCCACTGCGAATCACCTACCGGTGTTAGTGGAACGAGACGACATCGAGCTTGCCAGTGTGTGTCGACTCGGTGCCGATGAACTGCAGCAGGTGAAATCCAAGTTCGGATTCACCCATGCCACAGAAAACTACGAAGAGCTTCTCGAAACTCCCGGTCTAAAAGGGGTCGTAGTCGCTTCGCCGCACACCCTTCATTACGAACACGCCCTTGCCGCCCTCAAAAAGGGCTTACACGTGCTTTGCGAGAAGCCGATGACTACGAAAGCCAGCGAAGCCCGAGCCCTGGTCGATGAGGCTGAACGACAAGGCGTTGAGCTAATGATTCCTTATGGATGGCACTACAGCGAGTTCATTCAGGAAGCGAAACGCCGTATGGACGAAGGCGCGGTTGGCGAAATTGAATTCGTGATGTGCCACATGGCTTCACCCGTGCGCGCCCTTCTTGAAGGCAAGAAATTTCTATCGACCGGCGGTGGCGCGGGCGACAACATGTTCGAGCCTGCTGCCGAGACTTGGGCCGACCCTGTTATTGCTGGTGGCGGATATGCGTTGGCTCAAATGTCGCACTCGGCAGGATTGGCCTACTGGCTCACTGGTTTGGCTGCCGAATCAGTTGTAGCTCTCACATCGGCTCCAACCAGCAAGGTCGAACTGTACGATTCGTTCTCCGTTCGGTTCAAGGGTGGTGCGATAGGCTCATTCAGTGGAGCCGGTGCGCTCCCCGACAACCAGCAATTCCAGCTCGACGTGCGCATTTTCGGCTCGGAAGGCGTGATGACTGTTGACTGCGATAGGGCCAGACTCGAAGTGATCCGCCATGATGGCAACAACTTCAACATGGACCTCCAGCCCGATGCCGGAGAGTATTTCGGTGGAGGACCAACGGCTAACTTTGCCGATATCGTTACCGGCAAGGGCTCAACCAACTGGGCTCCCGGGTGGGCCGGCATGCGAGCCGTCGAAATGATTGACGCTGCATATCGTTCCGTGGAATCAGGGCACACTGAATCGGTTTGAACTAAGTGGCGGTAACAGTGCGTGTGCCCACCCATGTGTAAACCGCAATGAGCCATAGGGGTCACGTCTGACCCAATGAGCCAGTAGTTTTACTTGTGGCGAACCTTTATGTGATCCCACAGAAACCAACTGGTCATATCCGCGATAGGCCACGGGGTTCAATACTGGGGATATGCCGGTGCAGCAGCACTGGTTTTCACACGGTAGAAATACGGTCTCAGCCCCCCCTATGGCACAAGCCGAATCGACATACCCCTCGAAGACGACTCAACCTCGTCGGCTACAAAGCTGGCTTTCAAAGGTTAGTAGTTGGACTTCACGTCGAGACGACACGGCCGAACTTCTACTGGAAGCCGGACAGATACTCGGAGATAACTTCGAGTCGCCCAATCACCCGGATAGATTTGCAGCCCACCTGGCGAAAATGATCGACTTCGATTATTTTTGCCTCGCTCAAGTAGATCATTCTGAGTGGACCGTTGAGAACTTGTTCCAGTACGGAACAAGGATCAATGGATTGTCCGACGCCTGGTCGATAAGCCTCGACGCTGTGCCCCAGCCAGAGGTGTTTTCGACCAAGTCAGCAGCAATGTGCGAGGTTGAGCAGGCTGCCCATAGTGGCAAATCGCCGGCCTGGTGGATGTACAGAGCAGGTTTGCGGTCAATGATCACTGCCCCGATCATCGCAGATGGCACTGTAATTGGCGTTTTCATGGTTGCATCTCGTATGCCCCATACCTACGACAACGCCAACGTCTACACCGCACAAATGCTGGCTGACGCAGTTGCTGGTTCGTTCGCGAACCTACGTTTACACAAGCGATTGCGTCGTGAACTAATCGAACGCGAAACGGTCTCCGCTCTCGCCAAAACGATCAGTTCTTCGCTGGATATCGAAAGTTCTATGCCCGATTTCGCGCAGGATCTTTGGAAAATTATTCCAGCAAATGGTGTTTCAATTTCGCTGGCAACAGGAGTCGATGACGACACTGAAGTCCGTTGGTCTTTCGGTGAGACTCCTGTTGCTAGCGATTCACCTCAACACCGTATTTTGACTGCAGATATGAAGGTCGGAGATTCCAATGTCGGAACGCTTTCCGTAATTGTTAATTCTCGACACCGATACACACGGCACCATCTTTCACTGCTCAGCACCGTTGCATCAAACGTAGCTGGTGCGATCGCCGCCGCAGAAATGCACGCTCGCTCAATGCAGCTGGCAGAAACCCGCATCGAGTGGGAACGCGCAGAAGCCGAAAGCCGTGAATTGCAACGTGTTGCAACTGCAAAATCAGATTTTCTAACTACGGTTTCTCACGAGCTGCGAACACCGCTCACAAGTATTCTGGCCTTCGCCGATATGCTGAAACGCAACAAGCTAGGCAATCTTCTTGAAAAGCAGGAGCGCCAGCTAGGAATCATTCAGCGCAGCGGTCGACGACTCGCCGTGTTGATCGATGACCTGCTCGACGCTACTCATATCGAAGAGGGAAAATTCGAGCTTGAGCCAACTAGGTTCGATATAGTCGACGTTTTGGCAGAACTTACGGAGTCGTTCACGCCGATCCTTTCGGAAGCCAACCAGAATCTGATTCTCGATCTGCCGTCTGACCCAATTGAAATGTTCGCCGATCAGACTCGACTGTCGCAGGTAATTTCGAATCTTGTAACAAACGCTTCGAAGTATTCCCCCGAAAACACCGAAATTATTGTTGCTGTTGAACCCCACGGCGAGGGTGGTGTGGAAATTAGAGTGGAAGATCAGGGCATTGGGATTGAAACCGGAGATATCTCCCACATCTTTGCCGCCTTCTTCCGAGCCGACAACGAAGGCACCCGTGCACAGTCTGGTACCGGAATTGGTCTCTACTTCTGCAAAACGATAGTCGAGTTCCACAGTGGCAACATTTCGGTAGTCAGTAAACCAGACGTCGGCACGACAATGACCATCAGAATGCCTCGTGAATTTACCGATGATGAGGTCGAAACCGAGTCTTCTGAGTCGATCGCCGCTTAACACGCCCAATTCTGTTCTTCGTAATCTACTCAGAGTCTTGCGGCGGGAACGTATACTCTCCTCACGTAGCCCACTTTATTTTCTGTGCTTCAGCACTGGGTGAGCGCGCCTGAGACTATTCGTTGCCTGATTCCGCGATAAGTGATCGAAAATTTAAAATTCTCGTAATCGAGGATGATCGAACCCTGCGGGAAGCACTGCGCTACAACCTTGTGGCAGAAGGCTACGAAGTGCTCGTTGCCGATGACGGCGGAGAAGGCCTGATAAGCGCCCGCCAAGACGGTCCGGACGTGATCGTGCTGGATCTAATGCTGCCGAGTTTGAGTGGTCTTGAGATTTGCAAAGCGATTCGCCGCGACGGATCCATCGTTCCGATCATTATGCTAACCGCTCGTGATTCCGAACTCGACCGCGTTGGCGGACTGGAATCAGGCGCCGACGACTACGTTACAAAGCCTTTCAGCATGCGTGAATTACTGGCGAGAGTTGGCGCCCAGATCAGGCGTATGGACATGCTCAAGTCGGTTTCGCAATCGACTGCCGATCAGATTATCGATCTTGGCAATCTCGTTATTAACCGGGGTTCTCGTGGCGTGACTCTTGACGGAAAACAGCTAGATTTGCGCCCCCGTGAGTTTGATTTACTTGCTCATTTGGCAGCAAATCCAGGCCGGGTTTACACCCGCGACCAGCTACTACAAGATGTCTGGGGTTTCGAGTATTCTGGTGACACTCGCACCGTCGATGTTCATGTACGGTGGCTCCGCCTCAAGATCGAGAAAGATCCGTCGAAGCCTACGTTGTTGGGTACAGTGCGTGGAGTTGGTTATCGAATAAGCGTGTGAACGCCCGCGGTTCATACGTGAATAATGAATTTGAATGTTGGAGTAGCAGTAGTTGGGCAACATCTCCCTAAGATGGCGAATGCTAATAGAGACAAGCTTGCTGATTGCGCTTGTCGCCGCCGGAACACTGATGTTTGGTGTTGTGGGAACGATTCTGGCGGGCGTACTAGCTACGGTTGCCGTTCTGTACCGATCTCTACGCCTTACTCGACAATTTTCTGATTTAACCGAAGATGTTGTTCGTACAACGTCGATAGATCGCAATCATCGATTGGATCCAACTGGCCCTGCTGAGCTCACGAGGCTAGCTCGTGCTGTGAATCGCCTGGTCGACCGCGTAGCCGACGATATTCGCGATGACACTGCGGAACGTATTCGACTCGCTTCGATACTCGACTCAATGCGAGAGGGCGTTGTGGTCGTCGATGATCAGGGTGTAATCGAATCGGCGAATCCGGCTGCTGGTGAAATGCTTGGTGCAATCGGCGCGGTCGAACATGGCATGCAGTTGACCTCGCTAACCAATCATCCTGACGTAATTCGAGTCGTGAAGATGTCGATCGAAACCGAGCAACAAACGGCTTCGGAAATCGAACTGTTCGACAATCAACGAACTCTCATGGCGATGGCCACGCCATATCCCCGACCCGACACCGATTCAGTGCGGGCCTTGCTTCTGCTGACTGACCTGACAGATATTCGCAGGCTCGACATTACCCGCCGAGAATTCGTATCCAACGCATCGCACGAACTCCGCACGCCGCTCGCCGGAATACGTGCTTCGGCTGAAACGCTGCAGCACGGGGCAATCGATGATTCCGAGGGTCGAGAACAGTTCCTCACTATGATTCGCGAAGACGTCGATCGCATGGATATGTTGATCACGGAGATGCTCGAGCTTTCTAGGCTTGAGTCGGGTGAATCGGTGCTGGAATTTCTTGATGTAGCTCCAAAAACTCTAGTAGATGCTGCAATGAAGCAGTTTTCCGCTGTGGCCGGAGAGTCGCAACTTGAGTTGCTTTCGAACATCTCGACCGATCTCCCTGCGGTTTCGGTAGATGCTGACAAAATCGACCATGTGTTCACGAATTTGATCAGCAACGCTGTGAAATGGACTCGTGCGGGCGGAAAAATCACAGTCAAAGCATGGGCCGACGATGACACCGTCTGGTTCAGCGTCGCCGACACCGGTTTAGGGATCGAACCGGAACATTTGCCTCACATCTTCGAACGGTTCTTCAAGACCGACGCGGCTCGATCGCAACCCGGCACCGGGCTGGGGCTTTCGATTGCCCGCCACATTGTCGATGCACACGGCGGTGTGATTTCCGCCACCAGCACGGTGGGCGAGGGCAGTGAGTTTGCCTTTACGGTTCCGAGTAGCCACTCGTAGCGGTTTGCCTCTTCGGGTGAACGGTGCGCACGGTGTTTATTCGATTTAGCGCAACTTGCAGCAGTTTTAGATTAGTTCACGAGAACGCCGCTCCAGTTAACGTCGAGTTAATGCAGGTCGACGAGTCTTTAAGCGCACGGTCACACAATGTAACTTTGACACCACGGAACTTGCGCCGAGAATAACGGCCGCCCAGCGACATCAGAATGATTCGAATGGCATCTAGAAACAAATCAAAATATATGTTCATCGCAATGACGATGCTGGCCGTTTTGATATTCACTACGTGTAGTGATGGTGCTTCTCGAGAAATTCTTATCGACGGTTCTTCAACCGTTTTCCCAATATCCGAAGTTGTGGCTGAAGAGTTCAGGAAAGACAACCCCGGAGTTCAAATTCCACTGGGTATTTCAGGAACCGGTGGCGGATTCAAGCGATTCGTAAGAGGCGAAACCGATATTTCGGACGCTTCCCGCCCCATAAAAGACTCTGAGAGAGCTGAAGCCGCGGAAAACGGAATCGAATTCACCGAATTCACGGTCGCATACGACGGTCTTTCGGTCGTTGTGCATGCTTCGAACGACTTCGCAACGTGTCTGACTGCTGCCGAGCTCAAGATGATCTGGGAACCGGGTTCGAAGGTGAACAACTGGAACCAGGTTCGTAATGAATATCCGGACCGGGTTCTTCGGCTATATGGCCCCGACTCAGACTCCGGAACATTCGACTACTTCACCGATGCGATAAACGGTGATGAAGATCTCAGTAGAGACGACTACACCGCTTCGTCCGACGACAACGTTCTGGTTCAGGGCGTATCGGGCGATCAGGCCTCGATGGGCTACTTCGGGTTCGCCTACTACACGTTCAACAAGCACGTGCTAAACGTCTTATCTGTCGACGACGGAGACGGATGCGTGACCCCGAGTACGGAATCGATCAACGACGGCAGCTACAGTCCGCTATCGAGGCCGATGTTTATCTACGTGAACAACGAATCATTGCAGCGCACCGAAGTGAAATCGTTTATCAAGTTCTATCTGCTAAACGCGGGCGAACTGGCCGAATTGGTTGGGTATGTGGGCCTTCCGGAAGCCGATTACCAGGCTCAACTCGCCCTTCTCGACTAACCACTCGTTTCTCGACTGCTATTGGCTCTTCGAACTCGTTTTTCGTCTAAATCTGTAACCGTGAGTTAACAATTAGCACCGAAACTAGAGATCAGAGTCCAATCGGCTCTAGCGTGTGCTGAGACTTTTATTTTCGATCTTGAACGATGTTCCTGGCGACCTTCGCCCTAAAGCCTGAAAAAGGCCGCATCGAGCACAATGTCAACGACTACCAACCTCGAACCTAATCAGGATTTGATCGACCGGGTCGCCCGCCGTCGCCGTCATCAAAAAACCGAACAGAAGGCCATCACGGTGCTGCTGTTCTTGGCAGCGCTGATTTCGGTTCTGACGACAGTTGGAGTCATCGTCCTACTGGTGTCTCAAAGCGCCGGCTTCTTCGCTGAAGTATCGATCTGGAAATTCCTCACCGGCACAGAATGGGCACCTCACCTCTCGCCAGAAAAATCTGGTGTGGTGGAACTGGTAAGCGGCACCCTGCTGGTAGCAGTAGTGGCGGGAATAGTTTCGCTTACGCTGGGTTTGGGAGCCGCGATATTCCTTTCCGAGTACGCCCCCGAGAAGCTCAGGCAAATACTGAAGCCAATTCTCGAAGTACTGGCAGGCATTCCAACAGTGGTCTACGGCTACTTCGCTCTGACGTTTATGACCCCATTGTTCCAGACATTGTTCGGGTCTGAACAAGTAAGTATTTTCAACGCACTCTCGGCGGGAATCGTGATGGGTTTGATGATCATGCCGATGGTTTCAACCTTGAGTGAAGATGCCATGGTCGCCGTTCCTCGTTCGCTCCGAGACGCCGCCTACGCTCTTGGTGCAACCCGGTTCGAAGTCGCTACCAAAGTCGTCATGCCAGCTGCTCTTTCGGGAATCGTAGCTTCGTTCATTCTGGCTATGTCACGTGCCATCGGCGAAACGATGATCGTGAAGATCGCCGCAGGTGCACAGCCAAACCTGACCCTGAATCCGCTTGAAAGCATTCAAACGATGACGGCCTACATCGTGCAGATCAGTGGTGGTGAGGCTGCACAGGGCTCGTTTGAGTACAAGACGATCTTCGCTGTCGGCCTGCTGCTGTTCACGATGACTCTTATTATGAATATTGTCGGCCGCTGGGTCATTTCCCGCTTCAGGCAGCAGTACGAATAGATATGAACAAGCCCAGCATCATTTCAATAGGAGATCGCAGTAGAACCACTCGGCGCATGATTCGGGTGTGGCGCGACCGCGTATTCGTTGTTGGTTTCGTAATGTCTGTAGCAGCTGGCGTGTTGGGCTTAGCCGCGTTGTTACTGGACGTGCTGGCCGACGGATTGCCGTATTTGAACTGGAATTTCATTTCAAGCTATTCATCATACGAACCGGGCAAGGCCGGAATTCTCGGACCGCTTGGCGGAACGCTGTGGATCGCCGGACTGACAGCTCTGTTCACAATTCCGCTCGGTGTTGCAACAGCAATATATCTTGAAGAATTCGCCAGCAAGAACAGACTGAACCGTCTGATCGAACTGAACATCGCTAATCTCGCTGGCGTACCGAGCGTGATCTATGGATTGCTCGGGTTGGCTATGTTCGTGCAGTTCCTATTCGGTGGCTCTCGAAACGTCACAGCCGGTGCGCTGACCATGACGTTACTGGTGTTGCCAATTGTCGTTATCGCCTCGCAGGAAGCCATCAAGGCGGTTCCAGCAAGCTATCGTGACGCCGCCTACGCAATGGGTGCGAACAAGTGGCAGGTCGTGAAGTCGGTCGTTCTGCCGCAGGCGATGCCCGGCATGATGAGCGGAATAATTCTGGCGTTATCGAGGGCGATCGGTGAATCGGCCCCGATTCTGATCATCTCGTCACTTGTTGTCGTGACTTTCGTGCCGACCACCCCAGATTCCAGCTTCACAGTTCTGCCACTCCAGATCTTCACGTGGATCGGTCACCAGAACCCAGAGTTCCGTGGCATTGCGGCCGCTGCGATTATCGTTCTTCTTGGTTTACTGTTGAGTATGAATGGCGTTGCGATCTGGATTCGCAACAAGTACCAGGTTCGACCAGAGCAGTAGAGCGGCGTGTGGCGTTATCATTCCGCCATGCCAGATCATCCGCCGGCTTCCGCCTACAACGCCCGACTTACCGATGCACTAATCAGTGCCATAACTGACGGGCGTATTGGCCTTCCTCGTTTCGTTCGTTGGCTTGATCGTGTTGACTCAGGCGGCTCGATTGAAGATTCACTCGAAGTCGGGCTGGAAGCATGCAAGCGCGCATTCGGATCAGAGCCCGTTCGTGAACACCGCACAGGAGACGATCTTCTTCATGCGACTATCCACGCAGTTTGGGTAACCGGTGCCAGCGCTCTAATTTCTGCAGGCCCGGCCGGGGGTAAACCCGGAGCTGGACCCGAGATCATGCTGCTTGGATCTTCGGGTGCTGTGTACTTCGACGGAACTATAGGCAGCAAGCCAACCGTTGCAAGTGCAGGTGATCGATGAGATCACTCGGGGTTCTCTGCGTCGGTGGACTGCAGACTCATCAAGAAAATCACGCTGCCGGTTTCGACGCTGACCAACGTTCCCACATCGTAGCTGTGGCTGATGAAGTCGATATAGATGATCGACGCCGGGCGTTAAACATTCGTCTGGCCGAGCAGTATGACGTGCCATATATCGAGGGAATCGAAAAAGCTCTGGCACTGCCAGGTATCGACATTGTGAGCATGTGTGCCGATGTCGAACGCCGTCATCGAGTGGTCGCAGCCTGTGCTGCAGCTGGCAAGATTATGTATCTCGACAAGCCACTTGCTGCCAACGCTGGGCGAGCGAGCGAAGTGCTTCAGGCGATAACGAAATCAAACGTCACTTCACAGATGTATTCATTCGTACATACGGCCTGGGCCAAAGCTGCAAAAGAATGCGTTGAGTCGGGGCGAATGGGCAAGTTGCTTTCAGTTCATGCCGACATCCTGTTCGCCAAAGGACCCGGTGGAACTGTGACTGGAAATACCCCAAGACGAGAAACAGCCGAGCCGACAAAGTTCACGTTCGTCGAATCGAAACGAGAGTTTTTCGATCTCGGTGTGTACCCGATCGGACTCTGTCTCTGGCTGGCCGACGCCGAACCGGAAACGGTTTCAGCAGTTACTGGCAACTACTTCTTCGATCAGCACGTTCAGAACGACACTGAGGATTTTGGCGCGGTGATGATGGAGTTCGCCGGCGGAGTTGTTGCCACCGCAACGGGTGGTCGCATTGGGTGGAACAGTCATCTGGCGGGAGGTCCACACCGGATCACGATAGTTGGCGAACTTGGCACTGAACGGTTCGATGCGTGGGAGCCGAGGCTCGAAGTCTATTCGACAGCCGAGTCGCCAAAGCTGCCACCCCCGCATCCACAGGATCCAATGGGCATGTGGCGGTCGACTCAGCAGGCTGCAGGCATTCCCCGTAAGACGACGTACACTCCACTGGCAGACGAGACTCGATGGTATGGAGACGACATCACGGCGTTTATGGATTGTCTTGAGAAGGGCAGTGAGCCGGTGATGACGGCAGCCAGAGCGCTGGGCCCTTCCAAGGTGGTCTCAGCCGCGTATCGTTCGGCTGCAAGCGGCTATCCGGAGCCGGTTTAAACAACTACCCAGTCAAACCCTCAACCACGAGTGCGTTTGGGACATGCTCGAAAATCGACGGTGAAATTTTGATTTTTATCGAACGACTGCCACCTCCCAAAATTATGTAGTCGAGGCTCATCAATCCCGGATCCACGTAAATCGGTAACTCCGGTGGAAGCGCCAGCGCTGTCACGCCGCCGATCATCATGCCGGTCAGCTCAGCCGTCTCTTCTGGTCTTGCGAATGAAACCTTGCCGACGTCCATCATCGGCTTGATCACATGGTTTACATCGACCCTATGGGTAGCTCTCACTACCGATGCTGTGAAGGTCTTTGGCTTTTTCTTCGATGCCACGATTATCGTGTTTGCCGAATTTTCCATTGGGAAGTCGTACTTCTCGCAGAACGCAGCTGTATCTGCGAAACCGGGATCGATTTCGACCACCTCGTAGGAAATACCTGTCGAGTCCAGGAATGAGGTAACGGTTATCTCGATGTCGGTGGTCATTTGGCAGTTTTACAAGGAATCAGGCGTTTAGGAATTGGAAAAACAGCATTGCTGTGGGCCGCAGTTTATCGAATTCTGCACACGACGACTGCCAACTCAAATATCATTGTCGCCGTTAGTGGCGTCGTAACTGAACGGGAATGGGCCAATAAAATGGGCAAAACCTACTGGATGCTTGTGACGAGCCAGGAAAATCTGGACATCACACGCGCTCGAGGTTTCTCATTGCAGGGCGTCGACACGAAGAATCGTAAAAAGGCCGTTCGTATGGGACCCGAGGATCGGGTTTTGTACTACGTTTCCGATAAAAAGGGATTCGCAGCCACAGCCACGGTTACTTCGGAAAGTTTTGAAGATCACGAGCCGATCTGGAAGCATCACCGCGAGAAGGAAACGTTCCCGCATCGCGTTGAGATCGACCCCGACTTGGTGCTGGAAGTGGCCGATTACGTTGATGGATACCAGGTAGGTCCAACGCTTGAGTATGTTAAAAAGTGGTCACCCGATCGCTGGCCGCTAGCGTTTTTCGGCATGCTGCATATTATTCCGCAGCGTGATTTCAATTTTGTTGAAAGCGAATTGAGACGAGTGAACGGTGATGCACCGTTGCCACCAAAACCGGTTGCAGCGCCCAAGGAAATCGTCGCAGTGGCCAGTGGTCCACCATCATCGGCGTTCGATACAGCAGTCGAGAAACATCGCTCAAAACGACGATTCATCGTCGGGAGCAAGAGCCGAAAAAGCTCGCATCGCAGGCGCAACAAGAGCCATCGCTAGGGTGTGAATAGGGTCCCGACGCCCCATTTCTCGACCGCAGCGCAGCGGAGTGGAGAGACCTTCGGTGGCTGGGTTGATGAGGTGTGCCGACGTTCGCTACCCCTCGCCAGATCCTTCGACTCCGATGAGTTCGCTCAGGAAATGAGAACACGGTTGTCGCCGATCACCAAAAACCTACTCGCCTGGAACCATTAGCTTGCGATCGAACGGGGCGCCATTATGGTCGACCCAACCTGTACCTGAAGTGCTCGACTTCTGTGGGTCGGGGTCACCAACTCCAAAGTTGTCGGCGTAAATCGGAGCCAGTCGTTCGAGCTCATCCATTGGAATGTCGTCGATGTCACACGCCGCTGCGTACTCGTCGATCTGTTCTACCGAAGTCATCGTCGGCAGGCAGGAGGCCATGATTTGCGGCATAAGAGTGAACTTGATGGCGATCTGCCCGACGGTCGCTGGCTTATCGGAAATTATGAAGTCGAGTTGTTTCAGCTTCTGAATCGAGCTTTCGAGCCATTTCATGCGTCGGTATGCACGGTGATCTGACGGGTCAAACGGGCTCTTGTCGAGCACAGTGTCCTTGGTGTATTTGCCGTCGAGCATCCCCGATGCGTGTGGCACACGGGAATACACACCAACGCCAGCCTTTTCGGCCGCTTCGATCATCACATCGCCGGGATCCTGTTCGAGGATCGAGTAGATAATTTCGGCAGGAATCTTGCGTTCGTTGATCGTGTACATGCCTTCTTCAAGCCAGCCGATGTCGGGGCCAACGGCCACTCCGTAGTACCGGATTTTGCCTTCGGCTTTTAGGTCTTCCAGGGCACCAAGAGTGTCCTCCCGTTGAATCGCGTCAAGACGAGGGTTGTGGTACTGGTAGAGATCGATATAGTCGGTCTGCAAACGCTTCAGACTGTTTTCGCAGGCACGCTTTACGAAGTCGGGATCCCAAATCTGGGGACGTTCTTTGTGACCTTCACGTGGGGTTTCGATGTCGTAGCCAAACTTGGTGCCGATCACAATGTCTTTACGTCGATCGCCCAGCGCCTTCGGCATGATTTCTTCGCCGTAACCAGCGCCGTAAGTGTCGGCGGTGTCGAAGAACGTGATGCCCTTATCGGCGGCTTTCTGGAGCAGATTGATGCCGTCGGCCTCTTTGACCTCACCCCACCAGTTCATGCTCACGCCCCAAACACCGAATCCAATTTCTGAAACGGTGAGATCGGTCGACTGTAGCCGGCGGTATTTCAACGTGCTATTCCTGAATGGTTACTGAAGGGTGGTTCAGACTAAATTATGCGATTACTGGCGTTGCGGCCAATGCTTCGTGAATTTTCGAAACGTGGGCTTCAAACTCCGAGTCGGTCAGAGCTGGTGTTAGATCGGTGGTATCTATTGCATCGCTCAATTCGACCCCAGATTTACACCCGGCGTAGTCGTCGGTAACGGCCACGGTTACGGGTTTATTGAGTCGGTACGCTCGAACAATCATTAGTTTGAGCGGATGAGTTGGTTTCCAGCTAAATCGTTTTACCGGGAATTCCTTCGACCAGATATGAAACGCATCGAGCGCTCGCACCTGGTTTTCTTCAGAAATTTCGATTGTTTCAATGAGTTCGCAGTAAACAGCAAACGAGATTTCTTTACTGAAGTCTGCGTTCGCTGTTTCTTCGAGTAGCCCTCGATTTTCGGGTTTCAGAAGGGGTTCAGCTTCGTGAAATAATCCCGGGTACAGCAGGAACTGTTCATGTTCAATCTTGAAGTGGCGGCCATCTTCTCGAATGCCACCTTTTCGCAGCATGAAAACCTGTTCGCCGCGGCCTAATGCACTGGACGTGACCGCCCATTCTTTCAGACCTATGTTTGATGATTTTTGAAACATAAAACGTATCCTGACTGTTTTACTAGGATGTGGCTCTCAGCGAGCGATAGCCTGTGCGTAACGACGCGCAGTAAACGAATTTTATAGTGAAATCGCTTGCGTGTGGTTACTGAGTAGTGAGAAATTCGAGAACCGAACTCACGATTTTGCTGCGGTTACCGAGCATTCTCAACGTGTTCGATGTCGCTGAATTTTGAGTGTCGCCAACCGAGATGCCACGCAAAGTCGCCAACTTTTCGGCTACTACTGGGATGTCTCGCGGCTCAGTCCACTTCGAACGATTCTTTTTGAATGTCTGTGGATAGGCATCTGTTTCGAAAAGGATTCGATTGTCGGGTGTTTTTATTGCGGTCTCCTCTAGATCGGTGATGCGTGTGAGAGTTTTCGCAAACGAAATGTGAAATCCAAGATCGAGAAGCTGGCGAGCGAAATCCCACCTGCCCTGAAAGTAATGGGCGGTTCCGCCTAACTCGCACGCGTTAGTTTCTTTCAAGATCGAAATAGCGACGTCGCGGGCTGAGCGGGCATCATAGTCATCACCTTGTTCGCGTATGTGGAACACAATGGGCAGTGAGTGTGATTTGGCGATCTCGATCTGGGCGTGGAACGACTCGGCCTGCCACTCGAAGTTAGGCGACTTGTTCTGGTGATCTATTCCGATTTCACTCATCACCACGACTTCGGGTGACGTTGCCAATGCACTGAGGTTCGCCAAATCTTCTTGAGTGAGCGAACGGGTTAGATCGGTAGGGTGCACACCGACCCCAGCGAACACGCTGGTGTGGGATTCGGCGAGTTCGATTGCCTTTTGGGAATCTTCAACCGTAGTCCCGGCTGTGATGATCGCACCTACGTTTGCTGCGACGGCACGTTCGACGATGCCTGCGACTTCGTCCGGATCGTGTTGGTGTATATGTGCGTGGGTATCGATAAACATGTGGTGATTAAATTTACTCACCTGAAAGCTTCGGCACCAGCGACTTCGCCCATTCGTTTATCGCTTGCCAGTCGCGGTGATCGCCCTGGGGCGTCGGGGCGAAGCGGTCGATAATTCTCAGGTACCACGGCAGGTTGGCGCGCTCGAAGTAACCGTTGAACACGGCGTCACCAACAACGTTCAATAGTGGCGCAACCTCACACAGACCCTCGATAAAAGCTTTGTGCTCGGCTTCACCGGCCTCAGGTTTGCTCACCCCGGTAGTGCCGATAGAAAACAGCGCAACCGCCTTGCCGTTCATCCGTTCCGACATCATGGCGGCAAACATTCCAGCACTGGATATCCACTTGCCGCCGTACAGGGGCGAGCCGATTACAAAAGCATCGTACTGGTCAGGGTCCAAAGCCCCGCTAGCTTCGACAGCCTGCGCATCCATGCCATCAGCAGAGTTCAGTTCATGAACTATCGCCGAAACCACTTCACGGGTGGATCCGAAGCGGGTGGCATATGCGACGAGAACTCGAATCAATTACTGCTCCGTGAATCGGCGAGGCCGAATTGCTGTGTCTTAAGCGATCAATGCACGAAGTATCGCGTACGGAGCTCATGGGATGCGGCGCTAATAGCGACAATGAATTGCGACGATGGTGGATTCTTTCGACTGGCATGGTTTTCCCCCTTGAGAAAAATTACATCGCCAGTGTTCTTCAATGGTTAGTTGGCCAAACTGCCATAGAACCGAAGCTTCGGTGAAACTTAGATGACGATCATTCCCTGCAGGATATTGACCGTGAAGGTGGCTCATGAGTTTCCAACGTGGGGTTATCGGATTCACAAATGCAGTGACGATTTAATCGAGCGAGAACGGCGGGTACTTGTCGGTCGTCAGAATCAGGCTGTACGCCTGGACACGAATAGACCATCGTGTGACCCCGACAATGTAATCATGAATCCAGCGTGGAAACCGGCCAGTAACAAGTATCGCTAGCCAACCGAAAATCAGAAGGAAAATTGCCACGAAATACAGGACGATTAGGACGATGTAGTGGGGAATAGCCAGCAACCATTTCACAAGTGGAAGGTATCGGTTGAGCTGCGTGGCATCGGGGTATTCGATTGTCAGATGCACGCTTTGTTCTTCGTCGGTTGAAGGATACTTATCTGCTAGCAGACTTCCGTAGGCATTCACTCGTGTCGAAAATTTCAGCAGTTCGAGATTGAACTCGAACCACCAGCGTGGGTACTTCTGCCGAAACAGAATCATCAATAACGCTGGAACAAATAGTAGCGATGATCCGCTTGTGGTGAAGCCAACCTGTGACACCCAATTGTAATTTTCGGCTTCCAGGACACCCGGATCCCAAATTCCGGTAGTCATAGCTCCCAGTACGATCGAAATCGGGATCACCAATAAAAATCTGAAAAATACCGTGAGGCGATCCCGGTCGCCATCAACGTAATCGATGGTCAGACTCACCGGATAGTCGCCAGGCCCTGATGATGCTGGCGGCTCTGCTGGCGGTTCAGTTGGCGGTTCGTGCGTAAATGTGGTCATAGTGAGCTGTGTCCTTCTTTCGAATTCCGCTGAAAATTCAGTGCTAAACCTCTTCAGCCTAAGTTATTTGCCAAAACGGTTGCAACTTGCGTGAACGACTATCGCTAGACGCAGACCGGGTGTAAGTTGACCCCCAACTCATCAGGGCAATGTGCCTAACGTATTCTCACAACTGCGCAACGTAACGATCAGGAGAGACAGAACATATGCGAGCGGGACTCGGACAAATCAACCAGGCGACACCTGAATTTCTACTGTACGCACAGCAGTACGGCATGAACGACATCGTGTTCAACACGCCCCCGTTGCCGGGCAACAATGGCACTTGGGCGTTGCACGATCTGGTGAACCTTCGCAGGCGCGTTGAGAGCTATGGGCTTACGTTGTCGGCTCTTGAGAATGTTCCTACTACGTTTTATGAAGACATCATGCTGAACGGTCCGAAGCGTGACGAGCAGATCGACAACATGATCACAACCGTGCGAAATATCGCACGAGCAGGTATTCCGATCTTCGGATACCACTGGATGCCTTCTCACGTTTGGCGAACGCCTGAACAGCTAATTCGTGGCGGCGCACGAGCAACAGCGTTCAACTACGAAATTGCCAATAAAATGCCGCTTACTCACGGTCGGGAATACACCGAAGATGAGATGTGGGCGAACCTTGAGTACTGGATCAAGATCATCACCCCGATTGCCGAAGAAGAAGGCATTCGACTCGGTATCCACCCGTGCGATCCCCCGGTGAAGCAGCTCGGCGGAATTCCGATGCTGTTCAACTCGTACGATAACTACCGTCGTTACTTAGACATCTATCCGTCCGACAACTGCGCAATCGAGTTCTGCCAGGGAACTGTTTCCGAGATGTTCGATTCAGCGGGCGATGCGTTGTATGAATTTATCGCCGAGATGGTCGCTAGGAAGAAAGTTCTTTACGTTCACTTCCGTAACGTTTCTGCGCCGAACCCAGAGGACTTCCGAGAGGAGTTCATCAACACCGGTCACGTCGATATGTACCGTGCGATGAAGGCCTACAACGATAACGGCTACGACAGCTTCTTCATCGACGATCACGTGCCGCACACCCACCAAGACACCCAATTCGGTCACCGAGGCCGTGCCTTCGCCAACGGCTACATCCAAGCAATGATCGAAGCAGTAACGAAGCAGGGGTAGCTAGGCCACGTTTTCTTGAGGACGGACAGTTAATTTTGCGAGAAATTCTTGAATCGGCTCGGTTGGGCCGCGCCGCGTTCCAAGCCCCCCGAATCGGATTCGGGGGGGCTCCTGCCGGGCTTACGAACTACCTTGATCCGTTTTCTCCGGTTGATACGAAACAGCGTGAAGGCGTTGTTGCGGCTATCGTTCACGCTGTTGCATCTGGGATTACCTACTTCGATACGGCTGCTGCTTATGGCACTGGTGAGAGTGAGAAAATTTTTGGTGAGGGGCTCGAAAACGCCGGAATCGCCAGCAAACGTAGCGATCTTTACATCGCGACGAAGGTCAGCCACAACGAGCCGAACCCTCGTGAATCCATCGAGAAGTCCCTAGCGAGCCTCAGACTCGATCAGATCGATCTCGTTCAAGTACACGGCACGACTTACACGCCAGAAGCCCGAGGTCAAACCCTTCGCAAAAATGGCACTCTCGAGATTCTCGAACAGGCCCGCGACGAAGGTCTGATCAGGCACATCGGCTTCACCACCGAAGATCAAAACCCGCCGGTGTACGAATTCATCGAGTCGGGCCGCTTCGACGTGATGCAAACCTGCTACAACCTCGTGTTCCAGCACACCTACGAACCAACCCGTCCGTTCGGGTCGATCTACGAAGCCGATCACGCAGGAATGGGTATCGTAACCATGCGTTCGCTCACGGCCAGCGTGTTCCAACGATGGATGAAGGCAGCACGGCCCGACGACGATTTCGATTATTCGCCAGCGTTGTTGCAGTTCGTACTTTCGAATAAGCTGATCGACGTTGCGTTGGTTGGCATGCGCACGCCAGAGGAAGTCGACAAGAATATCGCCGTGCTAAACGACACTGAGGGGCGGTTTGACTTGGACGAGCTTCATGAGAAGTTTGTTTAAGAGCGGAGAACAAACGTCTGCCCCGAATGTAGAGTTCCCAGTTGGCATCGGGATGACAGAGTGATGGCCCAATTTCGTGATTGGCTGTTTTGATAGTTGTTAGCTTTTTGCATAGATCCTGAATCCCCGATTACTTCGGGGCTCAGAGCAAGTTCAGGATGACAGTTTGGGTAGGTTGGCTATAAATGAAATCGTTTAAGGATTCCATCAAGAGTGGAATGACTGAGTACCTTGAGGAGCTGAAACAGAAGCTCGAAGATCTAACCGAAGCCGAACTTCGCTGGCAGGCGAGTCTCGATTCGAACACGATTATCTGGCTTGTGTGGCACATGGCGCGCGTCGAAGATAATTGGATCAACGGCGTGATCGCTGGTGGCGACAGTGTGTGGGACTCAAGGGGCTGGGTTGAAAAAACCGGTATTTCAACCGAAGGAAATGGATACGCCAACAAACTCGACGAAGTACGAGCGTTGCCTATGGTTTCGGCCGAGACTCTAATAGACTATTACGATGAAGTTCGAGCAGCGGCATTCGGAGTCATCGACAATATGAGTTCCGTAGATATGTCGAACGTGTATTCTCGCGGTAACCGTTCGACAACCTGGGGCTGGATTCTGGGACACGTTATCGTAGAAGAATCACAGCATCTGGGACAAGTGGCGTTCATTCGTGGAATAATCCGTGGTCTCGACGGGTAGCTGAGGAGACAAAATATGGGCACGTTCAGAGATCCGATCAAAAGCGGTTTGAACGAGTACTACGGCAAGCTGAAGCAAACAGTTGAAGGGCTAACGCCCGAGGAACTGCTGTGGCAGCCGAACCCGGAATCTAATCACATACTGTGGACGGTGTGGCACATGGCGCGGGTGTCGGATCGCTGGGGGAATTCGACTGTTCTTGGAAATGACGAGCTGTGGGTTCGAGATGGCTGGGCCAAGAAACTCGGCATGCCGACCGAAAAGTACGGCAGAGGCGAAACGCCCGATCAGGTGCGTGACTTTCCATCAGTAAATATCGCACTCATATTTGAGTATTACGACGCGGCGCACGCTTCGATGCTGGCAATGCTCGATGCGCTGGAAAGAGCCGACCTCGATCGGGACGTCTTCGCTGAATATCGCCAGGAAGCGCTGAATATCGGCTGGATACTCGGGCATATTCTCGCTGAGGAATCACAGCATTTGGGTCAGGTCGCTTACATCAGAGGGATGCAAAGAGGCTTCGACGGTTAATGCCGATCAAGTGCGTGTTCTTCGACTTCGATGAGGTTGTTCGATCATGGAAGCACGAATTTGATGGGCTAAGCGATTATTCGGGAATCCCACTAGACGCATTCGTTGAGATCGCATTCGATCCTTTGAGATATGAATCAGCAATTCGAGGAGAGGTTTCTGGGGAAACGTTGCGTGCCGAAATTGGGCTGGTGCTTGCCGAATGCTTTTCAGTTGAAAATGCCGAATCTGCCCTAGAATATTGGGCGACTCGCAACGGTGAACTAGTCCCTGAAGTTTTGGAAATCGTTCGTCTTTGTAAAGAGCGAATTCCCGTGGCACTGTTCACCAACGCATCCACTACCCTGAATCGAGAAATCGAGACGCTGGGTTTGACCGGATTGTTCGACCATGTTGTGAACACTGCGGAAGTCGGTTCGATTAAACCTGAACCGGAGATTTATAAATACGCTCTGGATCTAGTTGGCATCGAAGCCAGCGAAGCGTACTTCACAGACGATCGTCCCGAAAATATCGAGGCAGCGGTGAAACTCGGCTGGACAGGGCATCTCTTCGATGGGGACGTGGTGGGGCTGCGTTCCAGTTTGGTCAAGGCTGGAGTGCTTTGATTCACGCATCTCCACATATTCTGAGGCCGGAATCGAGTTGTCGGCTGTCAGACCATGTTGACCGCCATACCGGTTCGTTGTAAGTCTTCCGACCGGCCGGTTTCGTCGGGCAAAATTCAGATCGGACCAACAATGATCAAATGCGTGTTTTTCGACTTCGATGGCGTACTTCGTCACTGGGATCCCGGTATTTATGGCATCGAGGAAAAATTCGGAATCCCGCTTGCCGCAGTGCGTGCGGCGGCGTTCTCGAAGGACAGCGTCCAACCAGCAGTTCTCGGCGAGATCACCGACGAGGAGTGGCGCTCTAACGTGACTGCCAGATTGGCCACTCTGTATCCCGACAAAGACGCTCAAGGTGTTGTGAACCACTGGAGCAGTTTCACTGGCGAACTTGTTCCAGAGGTGCTTTCGATCATCAAGGAGTGCAGGGCAGTTACCAAGGTGCCCCTCTTCAGCAACGCAACTTCCAGGCTGAATCAGGATCTGAAAGATCTTGGAATTGATGATCTGTTCGACTACGTGGTAAACGCGTCAGAAGTGGGGTCGGCTAAGCCTGAACCTGAGATTTATCACCATGCTCTGAAGCTTGCTGGCATCCAGCCGAATGAAGCCTTTTTCGTCGACGATACAGAGCACATGATATCGACAGCTGTTCAGCTCGGCTGGACAGGCTATTTGTTCGGAACGGCCGCCAGATTGCGTGCTGCGTTGGTGGACGCTGGAGTACTGTAGCGCTGGGATCGATGCAGCCATTTCCCGAGCAAGATCCCTCCACTTCGCTAGGCTGCGGTCGGGAAATGGAACTTTGGGCGAGTCTCTCAACTAGAAAGAAAAACGAATGCGGATAACTGGATATCGAACACTTTCATGGTCGTTTCATCGTGGGCACCCGAGCGGCGACGCCAATAGCGTTGCGCCTGACGACGTTTCCCGCGCTGCATATTTATTTCTAGAAACCGACGTCGGAATAACCGGTATAGCGCCAGCGTCATCGCCCGACGTCGAAAAACTGTTCCCGATTCTCGAAGGCAAAGATCCACGTGGTGTAATTGGCCTCTGGAAAGAGATGTCGGACGTCGGCTTCAAAGGTGGAGTTGAGGGCTCGATGTACGGCGCAATGTGCGCACTCGACGCTGCGATGTGGGATATCAAGGCTAAAGATGCCGGAGAGCCGCTGTGGCGATTCCTTGGCGCACACGAACCCCGGGTGAAAGCGTACGCATCGGGTCTCGACATGGGCATGACCGACGACGAGTTGGCGGCGTTTTATCAGGAATACGCCGATCTTGGAATCGATGGCGGGAAGTTGAAAGTAGGACTCGATTTCGACTCGGATATGCGCCGGTTGGAGATCATGCGAGACATCCTAAAGCAGAACGCAAAAGAACCGCTGTTGATGATCGATTCAAATGAATACTGGTCGGTAAAGCAAGCCATTCGCTACATCTCACGAATCGAAGAAAAGTTTGATCTAACGTGGGCTGAAGAGCCGGGTCGTCGTTGGGATTACCGGGGCTTACGGCAGATATCGCGAGGAATTAAAACCGCGGTCGCTACCGGCGAAAACATTAACGGAATCGACGAGTACTACCCGCTGATTCACAACGAGGCGGTCGACGTGGTGCAGTTCGGAACGCTGGGTGTGACCAGCTTCCTGCAGATCGCACATTTCGCCGAGGCGTACGAACTTCCTGTTTCGATAATCGGCCAACCTGGAAGCTGCATGGCGCACGCTGCCGCCGCCGCTCCGAATCATCTGGCGCAGGAGATGAAGGATCTAAAACCCGCAGCTGGAGTGACGATCGATAACAGAGTCATTGACGGCTTTATCGAGATGGGCGAATCGCCCGGCTGGGGTTTCACAATCGATGAAGACGCCATCGCCGAGATGCAGGCCAACCCACCAGCGACCAAAAGCACAGGCATGCCCGGATCACGCCGCAAGGGCGCAGGGCTCTACATCATCCCGCCAGAACCTGGCGAGACGGGGTTGTACTAGCTAGCGAGCCAGTATTCGTATTGCAGCGAAGCGGTCCTCCAGATTGACCGGCTACTCGGTGTTTGCCACAGTAATGTCGATAAGCTATGATCTGCCACAATATGCTTTGTCGTCATCACATAGGAGGGTCGGCTGGCGATGACACAGGCTCCGATGACTAGTTCCGGTGGAAACTCTTCAATAGTTGACTATTTGGGGAAGGTCGCGCCATTTATCCCTATCGTCGGTGTAGCTACTGGAATGCTCGTATTTTTAGGGCGACTGTACCTGGAAAGTTATTACGGTTATTTCGGTATTCCGGCATCTGCTCTTAATTTTGAAGTTCAGGATTACACCTTCGGAAGTTTCCCTTTGGTAATTTTCGTGTTGGTGGTTCTGATTTTCCATTTCTTTTACATTCAAATCAGTAAAAATAGAAATCCCGCCGAGATGATTTCAAGGGTTGTGAATGACCGTCTTGAAACCCTGATTGATAAGAGCAATGAACAGCGACATTCGCAGATGGAACGAAGAAGGATATTCCAACCGCTGAGAGACGATATCAAACACAAGTTCCAACTAACGCGTAGATCGACTCGCAGCAGCGGTGGGTTGGTGAAATCGGGGGTGTTTCTACAGGGTTATTTCCGCCTTGGCGTTGTTAATATACAAATCCAATCGCCATACATTTTGATCGGCCTCGCATACTTCTCGATTTATTTGGCTATAGGCCTCTTTTTCGTAATCGCTGCAGCTGGCTACTATCTGACCTTCGCTGGAATATTCGGATCAGGGTTCTCATCTGCAGAACTCGGCATCAATTGGGATTCTCCCAACATTCCCGGATTGCGGGGACTTATCTCCGGCACATTTGCCGCGCTGGGTGCACTCATGGTTACGACGCTGATCGAATTCTTGCTGTCGTTATTCAACTCACCAGAATCCGAGAATGTAGATGATTCGTTAGTGGCTTTTAATCCAGTGATGGTGGCGGACGTTGGCGATCCAACACCACCGAGCAATTCCCGCCAAGTTCGGTCTTTCTATACCCAAATGTTTACCGTGATATTGGTCCTTGCATCGATGCCAACGGCCACTCATTTCATGGCCCGAGATCAAGCAAAATCTGATCTACTTAGCCCTGTAGACAGATTTCAAACTCGAATGCAAACAGCGAGGATTCGTGTTCCGCTTGAGAACGCGATCGTCACTGAGTGGGAGTGGAACTGCGCTCCGACCGAGTTACTTCTAACTGCCGAATCCAAGAATGAGGGAGTGGCTTCGCCCGAGCCCATACCTGTTTTTTGCAACAGTCCGCATATCAGAATCGTGTTGATCAATGATGGAATGTTGTACGCGATAGTTGTTCAAAAAACGAACGAAGGAAATCCATCCGTTATTAGCGCAGTTCCGTTCAATGCCAACACTCAAGTGGAATATCAATCCCCGCTGCCTGACGAAGACGCACCGGCGTGATATCTGTGCCGAAAATCATTGTGTTTGTTATATGTAACATTCGGTGAATCCGGGTACATATCCCTGAGACGGGTGTGTAGTCCTAATTCTGCTGGTGATCACTGTCCTGCGGGAATATCAAATACTAAAGTGATTGGAACACGCGAACTTACGACGCAAGTGAGCAGGCTTGTACATCATCCCGCCAGAACCTGGCGAGACGGGGTTGTACTGAGGGACTGGTGTGACGCTTGCCTTTGCTGGGCGAAGCAACCAGACGGCCGAGTGAAACATCGTTTCACTGTCGAATAAAAGAGCCTTTAACTGTCATCCTGATCTTGATTCAGGATCTATGACAACGCGCCAACAACGTTCCGAGTTTGCCGAGGGTGGCTAACTCCCCGCCCCCGAACGGATACTGAATCAAGTTCAACATGACAATTGCATGGTCGAACTACTCCTCGATCACACCCAACTCAGGCACCAACGCGCCCAGCAGCGCACCACACTGCTCCAGCGATGTCGAAGAATCGCGACCCTGGCAAATCAGAATCATATTTCCGTAGATAACGTAGTCGCCGTACTTCGAAAGGTGGCAGTTTCCGTTGCTCGATGTACGAGCGCACGATCGAGCGTCCTTCGTACCTCCCACATAGTTTCGCCCGCCTTAATAACGGCGTCAGGCCCCGTGCGTTCATCTGCGAACGCAACACCAAACTCCACGGCATCTGAATGTGAAGGATAAAAACGAGCCTCGTATTCTTTGCGATCGTACGGGTCGACTCCCCAGAAGCCGTAGTAGGCGTGAGTAGCTGCTGTCAGCCCCTCAACATCGAAAGACTTGTCCTTCTTGAAGCCGATTTCCAAGAGATCGTCGAGGGCGTAAATCGTCTCAGAAGGCGTGAATTTTGCGAGACCGGTAGCGTCATCGGAACCCGAACTCGCTCCGCAGGCAACAGCGAACGAAGCGACCGCGACCAATAGAACAGAAAGACTCAATAACCGTAAATTCATAATCTACTTTCGCAATACCAACTCAAGATCAGCTAGCCAGCGTCCGCACCCAGTTCGGGCACAACTTTACTCAACAAAGCGGCGCACTGTTCGAGTGATGTCGAAGAATCACGACCCTGGCAAACGAGGATCATGTTGCCGTAAATAACGTAATCGCCGTACTTCGATACCCGGCAGTTCGATGAGTCGCCGCCCGCACTACGGGTACACGCACGAGCATCCTTCGTACCCTCATCCCAAGACGATTCGCCCGACTTGATCAACGCATCGGTACCGGTGCGCTCTTCGGCGAACATTGTGCCTAGCTCAACAGCATCAGCATGCGATTCGTAGAAGCGCGCCTCGAACTCCTTGCGATCGTACGGGTCTACGCCCCAGAAGCCGTAATAGGCGCTTGTTGCTCCGGTCAGGCCTTCAACATCGAACGTCTTACCCTTCTTGAACCCGACGTCGAGCAGATCATCGAGCGTGTAAATCGTCCCCGAAGGAGTGATTTTTGCGAGTGATGCGGCCGCATCTGACTCAGGGCTTGATCCGCATGCCGTCAGCAGCAAAATCGTCATTGCTACAAATACGAGAACGAACGTCGATCGATATTTCATAACGAACCATTTCGAAGCGTGCGAACGTGTGTGTTGATTACGGTTAAAAACGGTAACAGGCGGGAGGCTCCAATTGGCTACACCGACACAAAATTATTATGTTGGGCGACGTACCCGATAAGATGTTCGTCCGTAAACCGGCGCACGAACAACAAATTTTTGATTTCGAAATCAAAGTACGGAGACGAAAGATTGCCTGAAGTAACGAGCTATGCGAACGGCGTGCCATCATGGGTCGACATTGGAACAACTGATGTGGCCACTGCAGAAATTTTCTACAGTGGAGTTCTGGGTTGGGCGTCTGATCGCCAGCCCATGGGCGAGGGAATGGTCTACTCGATGCAGCAGGTGGGTGGCAAGAATGCTGCTGCGATTTACAACCAGCGTGAAGACCAAAAGGCGGCCGGTATGCCGCCGATGTGGCTGACCTAAATCACTGTTGATGATGTCGATGCCACGACAGCGAAGGTCGCCCCCGCCGGTGGTTCAGTGATGGCAAAACCGTTCGATGTTTTCGATTCCGGCCGAATGTCGATCATTACGGATCCCGCGGGAGGCGTGATCGGCCTTTGGCAGGCGAAAAACCACATCGGCTCTCAGGTGTCGCAGGAACACGGCGCCATATCGTGGAACGAATATATGTCTTCCGATGTAGATAAGTCGAAGGCGTTTTTCGAGACCGTTTTGGGCGTCACGTTTCACGCCGACCCGGCTATGGGTGGCTACGCAATGATGATAGTCGACGGCGCTCCGGTGGCTGGC
>Ga0209501_10001027_pt1 | contig 31961 bp, 31 predicted proteins | sample ArcticOcean_MG_C_4_FD_187434 | JGI IMG/M metagenome (GOLD analysis project Ga0209501, IMG submission 187434) | Marine microbial communities from western Arctic Ocean - ArcticOcean_MG_CB4_134 (SPAdes) (version 2) | ecosystem: Environmental > Aquatic > Marine > Oceanic | place: Arctic Ocean...
GCGCTCATTTTGAGCGGATGGGCTCCCATTCACTCAATAAATTGAGATGTATTTGATTGAATGCGAAAGCAAATAGATTGGCACTGCCCGCGTTCATTCATGTCAAAGAACATGTTGTTGTTGATGGTATTCTTCATCTGCGTCGTCGCGGGATTGTATCTAGGATGGAAAGCCATGGATGCAGAGAACACGTACTACGAGGGAAATGATCTATGCGAATCGGATGACGAGGATTTGAGGCAACTTTGCGAGGATGACAAAGCAGAATGGAAGATGTACGCACTAGCATGGAAGTCAACTTGCGGTTTTGGCCTACTCTGTCTATTGGGCGCGTTGTTCCTCCCGAAATCTAAGCCACCAGTATCTCCTGAATGAAAGGGCTTTCAGTGGGCCGAGTCAAACGCTACCCATGCGACTTTTTGAAGAATGGCTTTCAATTAGGGATGACCTTTAACAAAACTGCGAAGTAATGGGTGATACTTCCAGCGAGCACGAACAGATGCCAGATGGCGTGGTTGAATGGGACCCTCTCCCAAAAGTAGAACCCAACCCCAATTGAGTAGAAAATACCGCCGAGTAGAACTAGGCCCAAACCATCCCCTCCCATCGAGTCAAACAGTGGTTTAACTCCAATAACGGCCAGCCACCCCATGATGAGATAAGGTCCAGCTGAGACATAGTTGGGAACCCGCATGTTCACGATTCTGAGAGTGATTCCAACTATAGCGCAACCCCATATGAGGACGAAGTAAGTCCAACCAATCCAACCATGCAGGCTCACCAGGACGAAGGGGGTATAGGAACCAGCAATCAGCAGATAAATCCCAATGTGGTCTGCAATTCTCATCTTATGCTTAAATTCAAGATTCGTAGAGGCATGATACAGGGTAGAGAAGAAGTAGCAAGTAATCATGCACAGGCCGAACACCACGCTCGACCATAGTTTCCACGGGTCGTCTGTCAGATTCGCCTCAATCAAGAGGAAGTAAGAGCCCACACCAGCAAGGATAACGCCCAGCCCATGAGTGATGGCGTTGGCAATCTCTTCTTCAGGTGGATAGGGAGAAACATGCAACCTATGCAGCATTTCTCCCATCTACAATCCCCCAAGAGACATGATACTTCGGAGGCTTGCGAAGGCTTTCAGTCGGTGAGGACTCGTCCTTTTGCATCTAATAATTCAATAGTTAATCCGATGTCATTGACATCGCTGAGCAAGTCATCGTGCATTTTGTCACTAAACGCGTCAAGCGCGGCGAGTTGGCTAGTCTTGGAAGGGTCTCTTAGGCGGTCAATAATGTGGTTCAAAACACATGAAACTCCGTACGCTTGCCCAGTGCGAAATGCGTGGTCTAAACTACCTGCCTCAACATCTTCTGCCGTGCGTCTTGCCAGCACTTGATTCGAGTATGCAACCATTGCACCATAGACTGTTTCCATCATTTGACTTGGCTCAGTCCATGAGTCATCTAAACGACTCTGAGCCTCCTTAATTGCGGCTTCGCAAGCCTCCTCATATTTACGGAATAAGGAGATGGGGTCTGCATCTCCATCCGCTAGTGCATCGTTGATGATTTCGCGCCAGTCTGCCATTTCAATCGCTCTCCGATTCCGGCCATATGTTTCAATCATTTCCCCAAGTGTCTCAGATATATATTGACAATTGGCCCCATAGGGGCCTAACCAAACCAGCGCGGTGGGTTCTTAACGGGTCGGTTGGTCGCCGGGTTGCCCAATACATCGAGGGAGTTACTATGAGTGCACAAAAAGTGAAGACGAACGAAGCCCTGATTGATCTAATTGATCAGCTAAAGGTTCAGTCTCGAAACACCGGTGCAGCATTGTGGCGAGATGTGGCGTTGCGACTTGAGAAGAGCCGCAGCAATTGGTCGCAACCCAACCTAAGTCGCCTAAGCAGGTACGCAGCGGAAGAGAAATTTGTTCTCGTTCCAGGCAAACTGCTTGGTAGTGGCGAGGTTAGTGGGAAGCAGACAGTAGCCGCATTCAGCTTCAGTGCTCAAGCACGGGAAAAAATCGAGGCTGCTGGCGGCAAAACAATGACGATCGCTGAATTAATGGATAAGAATCCAAAAGGAACGGGGGTGTTTATCCTTGGATGAGGAGGCAACAACTTACGTTTTTGACGCTACTGATATGGTAATTGGCCGCTTGGCTAGCCATGTAGCAAAGATTCTTCTTAACGGCCAAAAGGATGGTACTCTAGATATGGTAATCATTACCAATGCTGAAAGTGCTGTAGTATCTGGCTCCAAGAAGGCGGTTTTTGCAACCTACCGAAAGAAGTACGAGTTGAACCACGCTCGAAAGGGTCCGTTCTTCCCACGTATGCCTGATAAGATTCTAAAGAGAACTGTACGAGGAATGCTTCCTTATCAGAAAAAGAGCAGTGGACGTGCTGCTCTGCGCAATTTACGCGTGGTAATCGGATGCCCTGCTCACCTAGTTACTGGGGAATTACCCGAAGGTCATGAGAGAGGAGATATGGCCAAATTGACTAGACCACTACCTCAGAGGTATGTGCGATTAGGCAAGGTATCCGAGAATCTGGGTGCTCCTGTAGGACGAGTCGGAGGTGACTTTTGATGGCAAGAAAAAAGAAGTTATCAGTAGAAACTAGCGGCAAGCGCAAGACTGCAATTGCTCGGGCGACTGTAAAGCCTGGTAAAGGCCGAGTCCGTGTTAACAGTAAACCAATTGAAATTTTTGAACCAGAACTTGGTCGTCGTAAGGCAATGGAACCTTTGGTTATCGCTGAAGCAATGAAGCGAATAGGTGAAGAATCTGGCAAAGGCAATGTCGATATCAATGTCAACACAATTGGTGGTGGTGTGATGGGTCAAGTTGACGCAATCCGCACTGCAATCGCACGTGGCTTGGTGAAGTACAATGGTGGTAGTGACGGAGATGATGAGGAACTACGAGATGAATTCTTGCGATTTGACCGCAGTTTGTTAGTCAATGATCCAAGGCGCAAAGAGCCAAAACACCAACAAGGTCGTGGTGCTCGCAAGAAGTGGCAGAAGTCGTATAGATGAGGTGAAAAATATGTTAATTCCAGTAAGATGTTTTAGTTGTGGAAATGTTATCGGCCAACATTGGGCTGATTACAAACTAAGAACCGACAATGGCGAAGATGCCAGCGAGGTTCTGAATGAACTTGGTGTGGAGAGATACTGCTGTCGCAGAATGTTCGTTTCACATGTAGAATTGATCGACGAAGTCGCGCCATTCACTGTTTTCCGTAAACCCTGAATGAGAACCGGGCCCGTAGGTTAGCTTGGCCAATACTTGACGGCTGGGGGCCGTTAGACTCCGGTTCAAATCCGGACGGGCCCACCAGATTTGCTTTTTCTCCATTGCATATCGGTTGGGCCAAGGTTCATCAGAAACACTCATGGGTAGTACCCCACAATCACCTGAACATGGCATCAACTGCGAAGTCGCTGAAGATTTTGATATCGATTCTACTTGTGGCAGCATTGTTTTCAGTTCCAGTGTCTGCTCAGAATGATGCAGATGGTGATGGAGTAGAGGATGATGATGACGAGTGTCCTGACACAGCATCAGGGGATTCAGTTGATTCATTCGGCTGTTCTGAAACTCAGAATGATACTGATGGGGATAGAGTCCTGAATGATGATGATCAATGTCCTGACACACCTGCAGAAGAAGAGGTAGATGCTGATGGATGCTCAAGCAGCCAACGCGAATCAAATAGCGGTAGTGATGCTACAACAGATAGCGATTCAGACGGAGTGATAGATGATGATGATGAGTGTTCGGGTACCGAGACAGGCGCTGAAGTAAATTTAGTTGGATGTGCCGCATACCAATTTGACACTGACCGAGATGGTGTGATAAATGAAGAAGATGAATGTCCAGACACCCCTCATTCGGAAAAAAATGAGGTTAACAGACAAGGTTGCACTCCGTTCATGGATGAGACATTAGCAGAAAGTGTGCCAATTGTTGGGCGCATTAGCAAAGGAAACGCCATTAGCGCTGGAACGGTTTCCATGATGCTTGGTGGAGTTGGTTGGGCTTGGCGCGCAAGCCGAGTCATTGGAGTGACTGGTGGTTCTGGAAGACGTCTAAAGAAGAGATTCTTGGCTAGAATAAAGAAGGCAAAATCAAATGTTGATTTACAGGCTATCAGGAAGGAATTGAATAAGGTCAATGATAAGGGTAAACTCCCAGATGGCGCTTACGCAGATTTGATGACTGCACAAGAACAACGTGGCATCGTATTGAGCAATCAGACTTCAAGTAGCCAACAAGCAGATGGAACGATTGGTCTGCGTCCCTCAAAGAAGCCAAAGCGGTAATCTAAATTCGCTAAAAGGCGAAAAGACGGTGAGCCGAAGAGATTGATAGGGGGTACACCTCATCGGTGATACATGAACGGTAGTGCCGTGAGAGCAATGACTCTGACTTTATTGATGGTAACTTCATTTTTTGCAGTATTTCCTATTGCTACAGAAGCAACAGTCATTTCAGCAGATACGCATTGGTCTGGTTCGGTTACAATTGATGATAATATCCTAGTCACAGCGTCTAGAACCTTGACTATTGAGGCTGGAACACAGATTACAGTAACAGGTGACTACCTCATTACAGTTGATGGCACAGTAGATATTTTGGGTACACAAGCAAATCCAGTTTCAATTACCAATAACAACAATCCAGGAGGATTCAACAGCAATACAGGGTGGTGGGATGGTTTCCTCGTCTCATCAAGCGGTGATATTGATGCATCTTGGGTGACAGTGTCTAGAGGCCGGACAATCTTTGATGTTGTAGGTTCAGCAACTTTTGACAACACCACGGTTGACTATTCGTTTATCGGTGTAGATGTAAGTGGTAGTGCTTCAATCACTGGCTTGAGTTGTACAAATGTAGATTTTACTTGCCTCTCTGTTGTTCAGGGTGGTAGTGTGTCAGCTGAGTCTGTTTCAGTTTCGGCTTCAGGTAATGGGGTTGAAAATGGTGGTTCGCTCTCACTAGATGGTTTGGAAGTTTCTCAATCTGGTATTGGACTATTAATTTTCGATGGTTCAAATGGTGGCGCTTCTAATCTTGATATCGACAATGTTTCAATTGCGGTTCTCAGCCGCGGTGTATCTTCATTTACTGTTGATTCAATGCGCGTAGATGATTCAAGTTTGTTGCTAGATGCGATTAACAGTGATGGATTAGAGATTGAAGACGTTGTAGGTGAAAATATTGAACGTTTGGTTGTTGGTAGCAGTTTGGGTGATATCGGTTTGGACAATTTCGCCGTCAATGGTAGTGGTGCTAACGGATGGATGGTGGCGGCTGATAGTTCCGGCTCCTTCACTCTCAGCAATTCAACACTCAATGGATTTGATAGTGGATTGCGATTTACTGGTAGCGGATTACAAGTTATAGAAGATAGTTCAATCTCAACTAGTGGGTCAATTTTTGATATAAGCGGAATAGGCAGATTTGAAGCGAAATCCTCTACTTTCACATCAACCTCAAATTTAGGTTATTTTTCAGGCGTTGATTCATCTTGGGATGATTCAATATTGACCACAGATTCAACCTCAAACGGTTTGGAATTGATTAGTGGAAAACATACTTTTGACACTACAAGTATTGCCCGAGATTATCTTTATTCAGACACGTCATCATTTGGATTAGCGATAACATGGGCAGTTGTCGACGCAGATGACTTAACCCTTTCAGGATGGTCAGATGGCGCGCAGTGCCGCACTGATTGTGTGTTAGGTGGTGTTTCTCTCACGGTAAACATGGGTGGTGTTCAGTCAGGTAATGGGATTAGCATTGATGGGGGTTCGGTTACACTAGACTCACTGAGTACAGGTAGTTCACTTCACGGGGTTCACGTGGTGGATGGAGACTTGCACGTATCCGATTGGACGGGCTCAGCGCATGGTGATTCAACTCTGCTCGTAGACATAGATCAGGTGGCTATTGTACGAAACCTTCCAGCCTACTCCTCAAACGGACTTTGGGATGCAGAAGGAGATGGAACGCTGTTGTTCGGGGGCTCCAGTGCTCGGATAAATATGGCTCAAGCAGATGAATTTACAGAATCTACAATTTCAGTTACCGACCTTTCAGATATCGCAATTGTAGGCGTCAATGTTGAGGCGCATGGTTTTTTTGAAGTCACAGATTCCAACGGTGAGGCTGATTTGCCACTGTTAACTAGCGGAAGCGATGTTTCTGCTGATGACGGCGTTTATGGTGTCACAGATTTGATTTCACCACCCGGTGGTAATTTACAACTGCCAGTAATTCCAACCACAGGTCAATGGGTTATTCCAATCGGTGTTCACGCGGTATTGATTGGTAACAATTACACCGCACCTTCTGGTGGGGATGTAACGATTTCAACCTCTGCTTCTCTTACTTTGAAGAATGCACATTTAGCGGTGCCGAATGGTGACATTGTAGTCGAAGGCAGTGGCCAACTGATAGGTGAAAATGGTTCAACAGATGCAGTAGTCAGAACTACAGGTGGGAACGCAATTGTAGGTGTGGGGGCCGGTCTATTGGTGCAGAATGATGTTCATCACGGTTGCTCATTAACAGAGCATGTTTGGTCTGGTTTGCACGTCGAAGGAGATTTTTACCTCGAGCAAACTTGTCGACTCAATATCTATGATGGCACTGTACTAGGCACCATTCATCCTTCAATGGGTGGGTATTTTTCACTCAGTAATGCGGCCCAAATCAGAGTTGTTGATTTTGGCGAACCTGTTGAAGGCGCAACAGTCACAGTGCAAGGAAGTCAGTTGAATACAAACCAAGATGGTATCGTACTGTTTTCAGCAACATACCGAAATGTTACTGAAGTTTCAGACTCAAGTACAGGACTTATACAAGTCTATGTGCAAAGGAATGGCCACAGCCAAATCCGAAGTTGGGACCCAACATCACCGACATCACTTGATGTGATGATGTCAACTGTAACTGGTGGTTACTTGGCAGAATGGTTGCGTCTTGATGCGGCATTCACACCATATTACCTCGATGATAATCTTACAATTACAACAGGAACAACGTTGACAATTCTGCCATATTCATCACTCAGCGTTAAGGCTGACAGAGGTATCTCTGTTAGTGGTGTATTAGAAGGAACACAGGCCAGTATAATTGGTAGTGATTGGAACGGGGTTTCACTGTTAGATGGCGGCGAAGTAGTAATGTCAGATAGCCATATCATGGGCGGTTCGCTGACCACCGGACCATCAGCATCATCAGCAATTCTCGAAGGAATGATTCTCTCAAACACACCTATTTTTGTTAGTGGCTCTGGAGTTATTTCCTTATCTGATTCACTTTTGCATCAAGCCGACAACTGTATTTTCAGCAATGGTGGACAAATCACAGTAAGCGGGACTACTATCCAAGATTGTAGTCAATCTGCTGCAATGTTGACTCAATCGTTAATTGAGTTCAGCAACATCACACTTGGAACTGGAAATGAGAAGGGACTTCATCTGCGTGGAAGTAGTGGTTCTGTAGTTGACATTGATGGAAATGATCACGATGGCAGTGGACCAGCTCTTCACCTTGAAATGGTTGACTCATCCCTTTTGCTTTCTGGACTTAATTTGTCTGGAAACACATTGACGCCAGCAATTTCAGTAGAGTGGTCGGACCTTTTCATTCTCACTGATAGTGATATTCAAGGGTCGCCAGGGGTGATAATTGACCACAGTACTGTTGAGATTAGCAATGTTAACTTCCATGGTGATGGGGATGGGATTGGGCTGGAAATAATAGGGGCAAGAGCAGACGCTTCCTTGATTTCTGACTGCAGTTTTGACAATTATGAGACTTCAGTTCTCTTGAATGGTCAGGAGGGTGATTTGGAGATGCCGATGACTACATTCAGTGGCAATACACATGATTCAACAACAGCATACGTCGCAAATGGCTTGGCCTTTGTTTCACAATCAGAAACATTGCAAGGTGGAATCGAAACATCAGGAACCAAGGAATTTGTATCTCAAATTTGGGATCCAATCACAATGGATTCATCTGATGTATTTGTCAGCGGGGCAGCAGCAGTTGTTGTTGGTTCAACTTGGCAATTAGCAGTAACAGATGATGCCGGCACGACTCTTACTGATGCAACCATTGAAGTCACAGTCACTGCGTTTGACGGGGCGGTGGAAGATCAAAGCATCAGCGCAGACACTAGTTCTGGAAGTGCGACGATTCCTATCATCTACCAGAGTTGGTCAGAATCAGGCACGAGCACAGCCGCAATTGCTGTTTGGAGGGCAAATGCACCTTCCTATGTTGAGGGTGAGGGTTCGTTTGTGCCAGCGGAATTTTCAGAGCGAAATCTTGTGGTTCAATTGACAAAGAATCTTGAGCCACAAGTGAGTATTACATTGCCATTCCCTGGTCAAGATATTCAAGAGGGCACAGTGGTCAACTTTAGTGCAACTGGGTATGATTCAGATAGTGCACTTGGTGAGGTATTGAGTTACACGTGGTACTTGCGGGCTCAAGGAGAAAATTCTCCTGGGGAACAAATTTTCACAGGAAGTTCTGGCTCAGTCACCAGTCTTGGTGAGGTTGGAGTATACATTGTGACGGTGAAAGTTACTGATGGTTGGGGCGGAACCGGCGTGGATGCGATGGCGATTACGGTGGTGTTAGATGATGCTGATTCCGATTTCATAGACACCTGTCTAATTGATGGGCCAAATGCTTGGTATGATTTGATTGAAGACCGACCTTGCGGCCCTGATATTTATGATGATGATGATGATAATGACGGTATATCTGATGGCCGGGATGTATTCCCGACCGACCCTTGTGCGCATTCTGACCATGATATGGATGGAATGCCAAATTCATTGTTGCCAAATTGTGAGACTGATTTGATTGAAGATGATGATGATGACAATGATGGCACATTGGATAGTGCGGATGCAGACCCGCTAAACCCATCAATAACCGGTGCTGATGGAAGCACTGAGAGTGGCGGTTTGCTGTCACCTTCTGTTATCCTACCGCTTTTCGTTCTCATTATTGTAGTGGTAGTCATTTTCTTGCGTGGTTCACGTTCAGAATTTGGTGGCCAAGAAGACGCTTGAGGTGGGGATTTGCTACTTGACCAGTCCACAGCCGTGGCTTGGTCAGTAGTCTGTTTAGTGGCAACAATTGTGTTGTATGATGGATACCGTCTTTTACGTACAAAAGAGGAAATTAGTTTGCTGGGGGCACTAAGTTCAGGTGGCTATGCATGGCAATCTGATTCTTCAAGTGAAATAATGAGAAACGGTACTTCGCTAGTCACACTTGCGGTAATGATGGTTTTACCATGGCCGTTTGTTGAGAGTAGTGCTACCCCAGTAATTACAGTCTTATTATTCGATATTTTACTTGGAATTCATTGTCTTTGGTTGATGAAGACCAAGCGTTATGCTGTCAGCAGAACGCACCTTTTCGCCGATGGTTTTCAATACCCGTGGGAATCATTGCGCTGGGTTGATTGGAATGGAGGTAACAGAATTGTGTTACAGCGCAAAGGATGGTGGATTTTTGCGCCTCTTCCAATTGGTGGTTCATTAGCTGATTTGGAGCAGGTAGCGGCAAGAATTGAGGCTTTGAAAACCGATGAATGGCATCTATTTGTTAATGAATCCGAAGAATAGTGATTTTAGACTAAAAAGTGGTGTGATAAGCACTTAAATTTGGCAAAAAAGCCACTTTAAACCGTGAGTTTTAGAGGGTGCGCCGTCATCGCTGTATGATGGCCGGTGAGGGGAGTGATGGTGCCCCGTCCGGGGGTGAATCTGAGGTAGATTCTCTCACGACTCAAATAGAGGAGTTAGCAACTCAAATCGCTCACCATTCTCATCTTTACTACAACCTTGCAGCACCTGAAATAACGGATGCTGAATTTGATGAATTATGGGACGAGTTGAAGCGAATTTCCCCTAAACACCCACAACTCAGCAGGGTAGGTGCTGATGTTGCCCCTGGCTCGGTCAAAGTTGTGCACATGTTTCCAATGCGTAGTTTGGATAAGGCAACCACTGAAGATGAAATTTCCCATTTTGTCACCGAGACTACGGCTCAAGGAAGGAGATTTATTGCCCAACCAAAACTGGATGGTTCAGCCCTGTCACTAGAGTATAGGCGCGGAAAATTAGTCACAGCAGCCACTAGGGGAAGTGGTGAAAGGGGTGAAGATGTAACGGCAAATGCTAGGCGAATACCCAACATTCCGTTTGAAATTCCGTGGCCTGGTGATTGCCACATTCGCGGCGAAGTAGTGATGCCACTAGCAACATTTCGAGATGTATATGCGGAAGTGGCTCCTAATCCAAGAAATTTAGCCGCTGGTGCTCTGCGTCAGAAACACATTGAAAAAGGCAAATCCGATGCAAAACATTTGGAATTTTATGCCTATGATGTAAGGTTTGTAGGCCCCGATTCTCGCCACCCCGATTCACCTGAGCCTGAATTCATGAAATCTGATTCGCAAGCAGCAAAATGGTTGAAAGGACAGGGTATTACAATCGCAGGAGACACTGTTATTGAGGCTGAAAGCGCCGAAGATGTATGTGAAGAAATGGTCGCTCTAACAGTGGATTATACCAAAAACCGGGATAAATTTGATTGGGAAATAGATGGTATTGTTTTCAAACTAGATAATTTTGAAAAGAGAAAATTGTTGGGTATGACTGCCCACCATCCAAGGTGGGCTTTAGCATGGAAATTCCCACCAGAACAGGCAACTACAGTGTTGATGGGTGTTGAGTGGCAGACCGGACGCACGGGCGCGGTGACACCTGTGGCGCACGTTGCTCCAGTGGTGGTTTCTGGTGTGACTGTTGAAAAGACAACCCTTCACAATGCTGGGGAAGTTGAGAGGTTGGGCATCAATATCGGTGACAAAGTACGAGTGGTTCGCAGAGGAGATGTCATTCCCAAAGTGATAGAATCCTTGGGTCGGGCGAACAAATCCGATTTGGTTGGAAGGAAGCATGCTAATGGTGAAGAATTTGTTGGTAAATTGCCTTCAAAAGAAGCGATACTGATTCCTGATAACTGTCCTAAATGTAATAATGAATTGGTGGTAGATGGAGCCTTCATCAAATGTTTGGATTTGTCTTGTGGGGCTCGGCAGGTACACTCGCTAATTTATTGGTGCAGAGCGTTGGAAATGGATGGGATTGGCGTGAAATTAGCCGAGCAGTTGTCTGAATCGGGTATGGTAGATTCAATTGCAGATTTGTATAATCTCGATATGGAACATATGCTAACTCTTGAGCGCATGGCTGAGAAGTCAGCCTCTAATGTGTTGGCGGAAATTGAGGCAACAAGAAGTCTGACATTAACACAATTTTTAGCAGCCCTTGGTCTACCAAAAATTGGCCCAGAATTGGCTGAGGCATTTGCTGAAAATGTTGGTAGTTTTGCGGCATTGATAGAATTGGTTGAACACAGAAATGATACTCCAGCAACCGATGATGATGGTAATCAGGCAAAATACAGCAACGCCATCGCATCTTTGATTGAAATTGATGGCGTTGGTTCAACTGTTGCTGAGCGACTGTTGAATGGCCTTGCACAGCGTAAAGAAGTAATTACTAGACTTAATGAACAACTCAATATTTCAGATGTAGAAAAGCGAATAGCAACTGGTTCATTGTTGGGGTTGACATTCTGTTTGACTGGTGCTCTGAGTAGGCCTAGAAAAGAAGTTGAATTGCAAATTAAATCGGTTGGTGGTAAAACAACAACTTCGGTTAGTGGTAAACTAGATTATTTGGTGGCTGGGGAAAATGCAGGCTCTAAACTTGACAAAGCAAATCGATTGAGTGTCAAAGTTTTGTCTGAACAAGAACTTGATGTTATGATGGTGGATATTTCTTCACCACATAGGGAAGTAGGTCAAGAAACGGCACCAAAAGTCGACGAACCTGAAGGTGGAGAGGAGTTAAAAAACCAAGATAGCAAAGATCAAACTTCTATTTCAGATTTCTAACTGAGTTCAGCCATAAAGCATCGCTGAAGTTCCACCATCATCACCTAGCTCTTCGCTGGCTGTTAGATTATGGCTCAACATTTCCTTAATTTGGGCTTCAATTCTTTCTGCTTCTTCAATGAGTGGTCTTGCATCTAGTGTGACAGCGGGGAATAATAAATCAAGTTTCTCAATGATTCTAGCCGCGGCCATAGCATCAGGAAATGCAGGATTCGCTTCAGCCATAATTGCGCTAATTTCAATTCCGCGGCGTCTACCTTCTCCCATCATCACGCCTGTCATACCACCAACAACTCCGTGTTTTAGGAGAGGAATACCCATTTTTTTCAGTTTTTCCCTGGTGGACTCGGTTGCCCCAATACCGAGTAAAGTCTCATCGCTATCATCATCATCTACTAGTTCGTGAAGGGATTCCACTCCATGAGCAAAGGCATCGATTAGAATTGCGGAACTGATTTTTGCTTGTTTGCTCCATGCAAACAAGGCTTCAGTAAGTGGTAGGGCTAAGCGCCCTTGAACTTGAATATCTGACAGCACAACAACCAATTTGTCACACCCTTCAACGGTGCAGTTTGGCTCACCTGCATAAATTCGAATTGGTGGTAATGGTTCACCATCTTGGACTAAACAAACTGCAGGCAGTCTAGAATCTCGAACGCCACCGACAAATTGTAAATCAAGACTTTCAACCAAATAATGGGCCACTATATTTGACACCATACTTACGGTTGGAAAACAAGAGACTACCATAGCCCCACTCACATCAATGCTTTCATCCACTTTGACTAAAGGAAGGTCAGCCATGCTTCCCCGTTAACGCCGATGGCATTAATGGTTGGGGCACACCGCAGATAGTTAGTCGGGCCTGTTAGACTAAGGTGAAATGGATATGGTAAATAGGAGAAGGACCCACTCACTTTCCCCATCTGCGTGGAATAATTTTGAGGCCTGTCCACGAAAATTTTGGCTTTCGCGTCAACGCTTACCAAGGAAGGCTGGCATGGCGGCTTCTTTAGGTACTGCTGTTCACGATTCTGTTGAGGATTTATGCAATCTTGATCTCAGTGGCAGAGATGCTGCAGAGGATGGTTGGCTACCTGCAACAGCAAAATCAATTCTTACTAGACAATGGGATGATGAAAGAGAGAAATTCTTCAACACTGCTCGGCATCCAAAATGGAAAGAAGAAGAATTTGAGCACGCTCAAAAGCAGTTGATTGGTGCTTTGAATATACTTTTCATGAAGGCCGGCTACACTGAGGTTTCTTTGACATCTATCACTGTGGGTCAGTGGCGAGATATTCAGGAAATGGTGTTGTCAGCCGAAGGCACTCTTCGCTCCTCATGTGGCAGATTGATGGGTAGACTTGACTTGCTGATTGCTGACCGTGATGAGGATGGGAATACAGTTGGTTGGATTGTTGCTGATTTGAAAACTGGAAAACCACCAGATGGTGAACTTTACGATACAGTAAGTAGACAACTCAGAATGTATCGAGATTTGGTTATTGCTAATAATCCGAATCACCCAAAAATTACTGCTGAAGGTTGGTACACCAAGACTTCTGAAGTTTATGTAGCCGAAGGACCAAATGTTTTGGATGAGGCATTTTCAGCGTGGGAAGCAAGTAAACTCGGCCCCGAACCATTTGACGCAACACCAAGTAGTGAGGCGTGTGGTTTTTGCGAGTGGAAAGCATGGTGTCCGTCGTGGATTTGGTCACGTGCCAATGGGGAAATGGAATCACACGGGACGTTCCGAGATTATGTGGTTCAAGTCCTTCGTCTTGAAGACGATTGTTCGGTTGGTTTGGTTGAAATTATGCGGCCTAACAATATGGATGGAGAGATGGTTCCAACCGGGCAAAAATATGGCATTGTTTTCGCTGGCTATGCTCAAGAAAACATCAAGAAATTGTCGGACCTTGCGTGGGACGGTCCGGTATTACTCGGCAGTGTGAATATCGCTGGCTCAAGTTGGAAGATGGGGGATTGGTGTGATGTTTTACCTTGGAAACCACTGCATCGTTCTGAGCGTGACTGAACCAAAACTCAGTTCAACTTTACAAGATGAATTCGTACCACATTTGCCTTGCCTCGGTGTAAATCCGATTCATCGAGAATTGTAGATTCAACCGCAGCATGTATAATTTCAAAACCATCACCAATAACTTGCATCACCTCATCTAAATCCCATAGAAGTTCAAGAGATGATGGCCCACCACTATTCATCTCAATTTGACTTGTGTGATATCCCTCGGTGATGAAATGGCCACCTACTTTTAACGAATTTAGCATACGTGGATAATGAGTGGTAAATATGCTCCATGGCACATGGAACCAGGAACATGCAATCAGATCGTATTCTTGCTGCTTGAAGTCTCTAGTCTCTAAGTCATCTACGTCGTAAGTAACTGTTACACTATTTTCGTCTGCTAGTTTCATACATTTTTTCTGACCCTCAACTGAGAGGTCAAAGACGTGAGCCTCCCAACCTTTTGTGGCTGCCCAAACCGCATTGCGACCTTCTCCATCTGCTGGAAATAATGCCTTAGCAGATGTTAGTGAAGAAATTCTCTCTTCAAGCCAGCGATTTGGCTCCCGGCCATAGGCCCAACCATCTCCGCTGAATCTCGCATCCCATGCATCTGCGCCAAACTTGACATTGCTCAATTCGCTCACTCCAGTTAGTCAGGTAATCCGTTGGATTTGTTTAACCGTGCGCGAATATTGTTTCTATCATCCTCTTGAAACGGTCCATTTGGTGATAGCAACCAGTTAATGTAACCCTCATCATTTGTTGCAAGTTGATTCAGAGTTGAGCCTCGGTGTCGCCCAAAAGCAATGATGAGATTATCTCCATCAATACGGATTTTTCCATCCGAATCAAAAGGTTCGAGGTCATCATATCCTGGTCCTAAATTCCCTGAGGAATTATGACCCGATGAGGCTAACCATGTTTGTAAATCTTCGAGTGGTCGACGAAATGGTTTAGGGTTTGCTTCCATCATTTTCCACAAAAGAAGTAGAGAAGCGGCAGCATCAGCTGCAGCATCATGGGCGTTCTCTAGTTTGACATCAAATCTCTCACAAAGCGGTCCTAAACCATGAGGTTTAGGTAATTTCAATTTTCTCGCAACTTGAAGAGTGTCAATAATTGCTCGAGGTTGGGGCATGGTTTTGCCAAATCTAAGATACTCCTTAGCCATGAATGGCCAATCAAATGCTTTGACATTATGGCCAACTACAACAGAATCTGTGAATAGTTCATTCAGTTCCTCAATGTGGTGTCCAAATAATTGCTGATGCTTGACATCTGAATCACTAATACCATGAATTCGAAAAGAATCTACTGGAATGCTTCGTTGTGGATTTACCAATGACTCAAAATGAATTGAGGAACCATCATGTTCACTACCAACAATTGCAAATTGAACGATGCGATGAGTATTCATCCGTAAACCTGTAGTTTCCAAATCAAATCCAACTACGCGACAGCCAGCAAGTGGGTCGTGTGCCATATATTGTCACGGGCGGGTCTGCCCCGTTTGAAGTTGTGGAAAGTGAGTCAAGGATGGGTGAAGCCTATGTGGGGGTGCATAGTTTGCCGTGCATGGGATGGATAAGCAGGTTGTTTGGGCGGTCCGGGCCAGTTCAAGAAGAACCTAAGACCTTTGAAGAATTAGAACAAGAGGTTCAAGGACAAATCGCTGAAGATTATGCGCAAAAAAATGTTGATACCCGAAGTAACGTACTTTCTGAACTTGATGATGATACCTTAGCGAAACCAAAAGTTGAGCAGAGTGAAGTTCCTGTAGATTTTCATGTTGAGCAAGCTGAAGCGGATGATTTGCTAGTAGAATCTCCTATGGAAGACCATTATACAATGGCTCAAGGTGATGCTGTTGACCCGGTGACAGCGGATAGACACTTGGCTGAGGCTGCAGCATCAAACTCAGAATTGAGTGGTTATGAGCAGGTTGAAGTTCCCGTTTTAGATGATGATATAGAGTGGCAGAAAACTGATGAATGAACTCATCTGGTGAGTTGGAAATCATCATTGATTAGTAAAAAAGTAAGACAATATAGCGTCATACTGTTAAACGATGGTTTTTGCTCGTGAAATTATGAGGGAGGAGAACAGAGTCACCACGCGTCGTTCTTACAGCCTTGCAATCATCATGCTAGCAAGCGTCCTCCTATCAGGATGTACTAACCCAATTGGCCCCCCAGAGCCAACAGCCTCACTGACTGTTGATGTTGACAAAATCAACTCTGGTGAGCCAATTAATTTTGATGGGCGAGAATCTTCAACTCCAGATGCAACAGTCATTACCCAATTTTCATGGGATTTTGGTGATGGTTCAACCACAACTACCACCCAAGGATTGACCAATCATGTATTTTCAACACCGGGTACTTACGAGGTGTCTCTGATTGTAGAGAATGACCAGGGTGGCACTGATGAAACACATTGGACGATTCATGTAAACGCATACCCTGTGATTGAGCTTCTCTCTCAACCAATGGCCAAGGTAGGTGAGTCAATCACTCTCAATGCCGAGGGTTCATCTGACCCAGAAGGAGGAGTTCTTGCCTGGGCTTGGGATTTGGATTTAAGCGATGATTCTGATGGTGATGGGGACTCTAGAAACGATGTTGACTCAAGCGCATCATCAATTACAATGCTTCTCAATAAGTCGGGTGAATTTGAAGGAGCAGTTGTAGTTACGGACGACCGTGGTGCCTCAGCGCGTGAGGCCTTCAAAATCAATGTCAGCACTCGTACTTGGCAAGTGACTTGGGAGCAAAAACGAGTGACAGAGGATTGGGATGGATATCTCAAGCAAGGCGAATCATGGACATATTCTCATGTACCGGGGATTGAATCTCGTTTGATGGAAGTCAATGCAACTTTGACATTGACGATGGATTTGGGTTTACAATTGCCACAAGACAACTTTACCCTTAGATTAGCAGTTCCAAGCAGCGGTTGGAATGCTGAATCAACGACTAGTCAAGAAAATGTGACTAAGGCACCAACGGCCTATATTGAGCGGGATGGTATGAACCCAGTCCCTACACAATCAAGCACTTACCAGCGAGACTATGCAGAAGATGTCCTTGGATTAATTTTGGATAATGCTGCTGCACGCTTTGGCCAAGGTAACTGGACTTGGCGAGTGACAGCAGACCAGGCTGATCCAGACTTCTTTGTGGATGATTTTGATATTGATGAAGGAAATGACTGGAAGTTGGAAGTTGAATTCATCATTTTGGTTCCAAGAATTTCAGAAGTGTTTGAATAAGAAAAAATCCTCAAAAAACAGGTCGTTTTACAACTTTGAGTTGTGTTTAGCAAATAAAGGTGGATAGTAATTCAATGCGAACTTTCTAACCCCGACTGGTGTTGGCCCAGAACGGTAGAGATGGTTTCAGCGATGGACATTACCAAAATTGGCTTGCGCGATAGAGTCGTCATTGACCTTAAAGTTCAGATGGATACACCAGATGATTTTGAATTTCAACCACGTGTTCACCTAGATGGAAATATGGTTAGAATCACCAATGAAGGTTATTCTGAAGAATTTGCTAGCGCCGAATTGGAAGATGATGTGCTGGTTGCAGCACAGAGAGACCGCTTTGTTGAGTTGCGGATTAAATTCGCTGTAACAGGAATGCACGGTGTGCTAAACCAGATGCACCCGTATCCAAAAGATGGCAAAGGCAAGAAACTAGCAAATTCGAATTGGAAAACAGTTGTTCCTTTGCTTTAAAGTTGATACCCGATGGGTATTCCCACTTGTCTTTGATAAGTAAGCCATGAACCATTAAGATTGATGCAGAACGGGTTAGGTAGTCAGAAACAGGCAAGGCGCAATAGATTGAAATCGGAGATATTGGACTATGTTAGTTCAAATCCAAATTGTACAGCGAGCGAAATAGTCGCTTCGTTAGCAAATGATAGGCGTATGAAGAATCATGGTTTAACACCAAGAAAAGTGGGATTTTTCATTCCACGATATTGTAAGGAAATTTTGTGGAATCAAGATACTTCTACAGGAAAGAGAGTTTACGTTCTTTCTTGATTTCCGGCGGGATTATATCGGCTGGGCAGGTCGGCAGGGCGCTGGACCCATAGTGTAGCCTGGATATCACTGGGGCTTGCGGAGCCTCAAACCCGTGTTCAAATCGCGGTGGGTCCGCCATTGAAACTATCTAGCGATAGCGTTGAATCGCTCCCTCACCTAATGTTTGTGTGTCCCTCCTTTCGGTCAGTCCAACTCTAACATCGCGGTGCGTCCGCTTCAATTCTAATTGTTGAGCACCGGCTAAGTCCTCAGTTTCACTTGCTTTGTGTGTTAGCAATTAGACATTAGGATTGATGAATAGGTGATATAATATCCCAACCTCATACCCCTACAAAATATGAACACAGTGTTACTATTGAAGGATGAGTGGTTTGAAAAATTGAATGGCTGGTATCAGGGAATTATTCTTGGTGGCCTATTTGCTCTTGTATTTTGGATTTTTAATGAATCATCATTACCAATTGGTGCGAATTGTACTTGGTTAGCAAGCCCCGCAACCGATTTTCTGGCATTCCTAGGTGCAGGAATTTGTATGTGGAGAGGCAAAGTGCACGACGATTTCTGGGTAGCAGCGTTTGGTGCCTGCGTCACAGTCATCCACATCTGTCAATTTGTGATAGCAAAGAGTATATTCTAAGCGGATTGATTGATATTCACCAACGCTTCCCCACTATTGTGGCAGTGGTATTGAGAAGGCGGGTTGATTTTCCTATGGTGGATGTCGCCAAAATTGTGTACTATCCAGAGTACTTTGATTTGGCCCATCGCTTCTTTGAGGAGTCTTTGGTTGAGATATGTGGTATTGGATACCCTGAGATGATGGAACAAAAAATTGGTTTCCCAGTTGTCCAAACAGAGGCGCAGCACACCGCCCCACTACGATACGGTGATGATATAGTGTGTACTTTATGGGTGGAAAAAGTGGGTGATAAGTCGTGTACATGGCGTTACAAATTCGCCAATCAAGACGGACTACAAGTTTGGGATGCGCGGGTAATTACAGTTTGTGTAGACCTAGATACTTTTGAATCAATATCAATTCCGAGCGAATTTGTAGATTCCTTGCGGGCTTGCGGCGAGGATTGAAGTTCACAAGCCCTACTCGGAGAACATGCAGCTAGATGGGCAACCAGGCGAAATTAGTGATAGTGTGATTACTGATAGTGTGATTACTGGTGAAGTACACCATCATCACTATCCACAACCATCACCACAATCTGACGGCGCAGCACCCTCATCGGGCATCATGGAAAGTGACTTGCCTGACGATGTTCTGAGTGACGAGCCGGTAATGCCGGAGGTGCCAATCAAGGCTAACAAAGCGATTCCAATTACTATTGGAGTTTGTTTGATACTTGGTTCTTTATTGATGGGTGTTTCAGCCTATGGTAATTTAACTTCAGAAACCCTATCCATCGAAGAAGCTACTGCATTAGCGGATAGTTTGAATATCCAAGGGGCTAATTTAACGGGGGAAGAAGTTACTGATTATTTTGCTGAATTACAAGATGATGGATACTTTACAACCTTAGGAGTAATTGAATCATTGGCTGCTATTGTTTTACTTGCTGGTGGTGCATTGATGATAATGGGCAAGCGGCTTGGAGTTTGGGTTGGGGCTGGAGGTGCTGGGTTGATGTTAGTAGATGCAGTGGTAGGAATAACCATACTCGCTGGTGTCGAGCCTCCCGACCCATTATTGAGCCTCAGCATGAAATTTGTTTCAGCGTTTTTCGTGGGTTGCGGATTATTCTGTTTGGCCCTACCTTTCATTCCCTTGCTGCTTGCTTCTGGGCGGGCGGCACTGGATTGATGTGTAATCATCACCTGATTGCTTAGAATTACAGTTAAATTAAGTAAGTTTTTTCCTAACATCTGGATATTATCTTAATATTTAGAATAAAACACCAACATCAATCCAGCACCCTTATTTTATTTTTTAACAACTTTGGCAATAGATATAGACGGAACGATTAAAATAACCTCCCTGTTCGTTTAGCAAGCGGGTTCCCATGTCTGATGAAGAGGTAGCAGTTGAAGCACAGAATCGAATTATGATAAGAGTAGGCGATGTTGACATCGACCTGACAGGTAATGCAAAAGATATTGATTCACTAATGCAGAAAAGAATTCAGGAAGAAAGTTGGTCAACAGCGCTTGCCTCAATTCGGTCTGCTAGAGAGATTGCTATTGCGGCCGCTCGTAGAGCAGCCGAAGAATCAGGACTACCTGAACGCGGGGCAGCCTTTCAAACACTATGTGATAATAACAATCTTACACGCAAGCCTGACCAAGTATTGGCTGCAATTCAGTATTTACGCGAGGTAGAAGGAGTACATGATTCACCCCCTAGGGTTTTGGAGGATCTTTTCATTGACGCAGGTATGGAACCACCCGGAAACCTCAGTCTTTACCTAAACCGTCTCAGAGAACGTCATTTCATAGAATATCCTGGTAGTGATGCAAACCGCAAGAATCGTTATGCTGTGCTTACTACTGAAGGGCGCTCACATCTCGACAACCGTTCAAGGGAGTGACATTTTTGTCTGACGGAGTCCAGAAGGACTTCTCTTTCCAATCCTTCATTGGGGCGCAAATGGCTGACGCGGATTTTGAGGGCGCGAACTTGCGTCGTGCAATCTTTGATGGTGCTAATCTTGAAGGTGCAAATTTCTCAGGTGCGGATTTACGAAAAGCCTCCTTTGTTGGAGCCAATTTAATGAAAGCGGCGCTAGATGGTGCGGATTTACGAAGGGCAAAATTTGTCAAGGCAAAACTTTCACTTTCTAATATGCAAGATGCGAAATTAGAGGGTGCTGACATGCGTGGCATCCGCGGTCGATATGCGATTTGGAGGCGGGCAGATTGGTGGAATGCTCGTATGGATGATTCGTTGTCAAGAGCACTCAACAAGAAATGGCCAAGAACTCAAAACGAATGAATATTGAGATTTGATGATTAGATGGCGTGCATTTGCTGAATTAGTTCACCTTCCTCTATGAGGAAGGGGAAAATGACTTGATGGTGAAAGAAAGTCGGAAGTATGCTGGAGGGCGGCCTATGTCTATTGAGAGACCCGATATTTCCCCATTTTTCGTCATCTCTTTGATGTTTTTATCAGTATTATCGCCGATTGCAGGCTTGTCTGCTGCTGGCGCAGGCCAAGGTACCATCACTACCTTTGCTGATGGCAATTATTCAATGTCGTTAACTCTCAACGGTGGCTCAGCGAATAGCGATTCGATTTTGGCTTTGGAGCGAAACTCTACGGTGAATAATGCAGTTTTTGAAATTAGTTACAGCACAATGTCATCGACCCCCGGAGATGTCACTCTAGATATCGGCAATGATTCCCAATATGAGTGGGCGTGGAGCACACAAGGATATGGAAATCTTGGGGCTCAGACAGAATTTTCATCCGGACTAAGCACTAGCAGTGGAAGCGTTAATTCAACTGGAAATATTATCGGAGACATTCTCCTTCCTTCACAAGGACAGATACAATATGCAGAAATGTATGCAGAATTTTCACCCGATTACGGCGGTGGCTTCGCGGCAACTGGTGCGATAGATTCTCTTGCGGTTGGTGATACAGATGGTGATGGGCTTCCTGAACCAGTCTTCCTTCAGCGATCCCATTCCTGGGCAAATGGGACAGTAAGTCCAGCAGTCGGCACATTTGATTGGTCTTCGTCAAATAGTTTTTCAGCCATAACTTGGTTTTCAATTTGTGATGGTGCTGGCGAATTAGTAGTAGCAGATTTCAACGATGATGGTTTGGATGATGTCGCATCATTTGACAACACAAATTCTACAGCGTGCATGCTTTTTACCCAAGCAAATGGAAGTTGGGGAGCCAATAGCAATCAGTCACTAGGAACGGCTGCTAGTGGTATTGATAGTGGTGATATGGATGGTGATGGTGATTCAGAACTCATTTCAATTCATAGCGACGGGACGCTGAAGGAATTTGTTTTCAACACTCAAAACGGCTCATTTGGCTTGGGGGCAGAATCTACAGTTTCAGCAAATGGGTCGGCAATGCAGGCGACCCTAGGAACGTTGTCAGTTGGTAAATTCTGGGGTTCAGGAAATGACACCGTGGTAGTCGCAGATTCGATGGATGGGCACGTAACGATGTGGAATGTATCCCAAGGGAATTGGGTGGTTGGAATTCCTGGCTCATCCTTTGATTGTATCAAAAGTGGAATGACTACTCTTGATTGGAACGGTGATGGGCTCCTAGATGTGCTTGGGAATACTGACATGGGGGTTTGTACAGCGACTTTCAATGGTGTAGGTTGGTCAACTAATCTAACAAATGCAACCCAGTTGGATAACTATTCAATCGGCGATTGGAGTGGCAATGGAAGCATTGACATTCTTCTGCCATTGCAAGGAACTAGCGATGGAAATGATTCTACTCCCACGGGCTATTTGCAAGTCCTGCCATTTGGAGTGAACGGCACTATTGGTAGCACTTCACGAACTATTTTCCCTCATACTGCGCCTAAACATGTGTTACTTGCCGACATGGATGGAGATGGACTTTCAGAACATTTGGTTGCCGCTGGTGAGTCTTCCAAAGGGCTATTTATAGCAGGATGGCATACTGTTTCTCTAGACTTTGATATGGATAATAATGCTGAAGGGGACCTAATCGGTTATGCTGGTGATGGACAAAGTGGTGTTGACAAACTAAATTGGACAGACATGGGAAATATTACATCATCATTAACTCAAACATTTTCTCTAATGCAAAACCAAGTTGATTTCTATGGGACGCAAATAACGACCATCAGACCGATGGGTGTTTCAATTGGGGATGGGGTAGTTAGCCTCAGCCAAATGAACATCACTTACGATGCAACATTCACAGTTGATATCAATCCGAGTACTGGAAATCTCTCAAATCTGCTGAACTCAATGATGGTCCCAGGTAGTGGTACATTCAATGTCACATTGCCGATAAATTCAACATCTCCTGGTGCCCTTACTCTTGAGAGTGTAGTAATTGAATGGGTTGCCGGAATGACCAATCAGGTGTATCGTGATGCGCCGATTATTCATAGTCATTATGTGCACTGGGATAGCGCACAAAGTGAGCACATCGTGATGCTAAATTGGACCGGTTCCGCAATAAATGAGATGGATTTTCTCTCCTATCAATTATTTAGATGGGAGAGTGGTGCAACACCTAACCTGAATATCCCTCATGAAAGTGGCGTTCCTACAAACATGACATTCGATAATGCAAGCGTTTCAGGTAAATCTTGGGACTATGTTGTGAGGGCCGTGTATCATAATGGTGTATATTCTAATTATTCTAACATCGAGATTGTGGATGTACCGGTGGAACAATCTGCTGATTTGACGGCTCCCGAGTCAGTTGCTTTTGTCAATGCTACTGATCTTGGTGATGATGAGGGAGGCGCGATTAGTATTGAATGGCCAATTAGTAATTCAAGTGATATTGCTTGGTATGCATTGTACGAAGATACGTCGCCGTTTTCAACTATTAATGGGCAAAATGAAATTGCTAATTTCACAGTTTATGATAATATAACTTCACATATTTTTGGCACTTCTGCCGATGGTGTGAACCACTACTTTGGCGTGGTTGTGGGTGATTTAGCAGGTAATGTAAATTGGACGGTTACCGCGTCTGCACCGGCATTTTCTCAGAACAATTCAGTGCGAACTTCAACAGTTTCTCTACTAGTTGAGACCGATGGAATTGGTCCCACAGTTGAAGCGAGTGGAGGAACTCCTCTAACGATATCAGGACAAATTACCAGCATGGGTGAGGCTATTGCTACTGCTAACTACTCACTTTTACTAACACCAATTAGCCAATTTTCAACAATTTCAATTGAAGGTGTAACCGATTCAAACGGCAATTTTACCCATCAGTGGAATGATTGGCTTGACTTTGAATCACAATATACCCCTCTTCGAGGTGACATCATTGTTGATATCACATATAATGGCGGGATTTGGGGTGTTGATTCTCAGCAACTAAGCGGCTCAACTGCAAGCGATTCATTCGCCGCAACAACAGCTGCAACGCTTTCGTTGAATACCTCAACCTTGCAATTAGATAGTGAAGGACAGGGTGTTCTCAGTGTTAGCCTAATAGCAGATAATGCCATTGAACAATCCCTACTAACTGGAATTGCAATAGAATATCACATCGGTAATGAAAGCAATCAAGCAACTGGTAACTCAGGAACTGTTCCAATCAATAATAATGGTGAGGCTGAAGTTTTGGTCAGTTATCCAATTGGTGGCGAATTAGATGTAAACCTGCTAAGCCAACACACTTGGCTGGTGCTGGCAAATGGGGATGTTAGGGCAATACTATTGCCACCTCCAGAAGCCGAAATACCAGATGAGAATGAGACAGAGGAAGTCGTAGAGTTAATACCTCTAAATTTCTCTTGTGAAGATAGTGGATGGCAGATAACTGAGAACGCATCCAGCGTTACTAAAATCTGCACGATTGAAAATCCAAACCCAGTTTTAATTCATGTCGAAGTAATGATTTCAAGTATTACAGGGTTAGAAATTGACGTTATTCCGACTTCAGCGTCAATGTTTTCAAATTCAAGTAAAGACATTCAAATCAAATTAAGGGCTCCACTTGAAACTCCTGCAGATAATTATTTAATTGGTGTGGATATTACCATGAGTGCTGCTGGCTACAATGACAGCACAATCTCTGAATCACTTACTGTTGCTGTGATAGCAGAGCAAGTTGTGGTTGGCGGGTCCGGAAATAATACCTATGACAACAATCCATCTAGTTCGGGAATGTCATCTGTGGTGATTGCTGGAATAATCGCTGTAATCATGGCATTAGTAATTGGATTTGTCGTACTTCGAAAACTCACTGGCGATGAAGAAGAAGATATCGATTTGTTTGATGAATTTGATGAGCATGGTGGATACGCTGATTATGATGAAGATGAAGAACCCCAAACAAAGATGCGAGGTAAACCTAAGATATTACACACACCTGCAAAGATGAGAGAAAAGCCACAAGAGTGGGCAATGGATGAAAGTGGATTGCCTTATACTGGCAGTAAAGCAGGTTCCCGGCCCTCAGCCCGTAAGCGAAAACCAAAACCGGTTCAATTACCAGCCGATGAAAGTGATGAATCTGAAGAGTATTACGATGAGGAGCAGGAAGAGGATGACTACACTCAATCAGAAGACTACAAAGTTGACGAAGATGGCGTGGAATGGTGGAAAGATGAACTCAATGTTTGGTGGTATCGCTATCCCGATGAAGAGGAGTGGTCTGAGTTCATTGAGTGACCACTCAGGTTTTTGAGGGAGTGCAGAAGGGGGTTGGATAACATGAGTGACAAAAATGACAATCATGGATTCCCTCTAGTCTTGCATAAAGACGCTGACCCCGGTTCAACAGGTGGTGTGGCAATTTGCGGTTTCTCAAATGTGGGGATGGTAGGTAGCATCGCTACAAGTCATGTAGTCAAAGCATTGGGATTGCAACAATTAGGCACAGTTATTGACAGAGATTTCCCACCGGTTGCATTGATTCAAAATGAAGTTCCCCAGCATCCAGTCAGAGTTTACCAAGGTAATGGTGTGGGTGTTTTCACCTCGGATTTACAGTTCCCCGGTCATACTGATGTGAAGTTTGCTGAGACGGTTCTCGAGTGGTTCACCGCAGGTGGATTTGACCGCCTCTTTATTCTTGATGGAATAGTGACAGGAGAATTGGGCGACAAAGAAGAAGGCGAATTATTTGGCGTATCTTCAACAGAAGTAGGTCGAGCAAGATTGCGTAGTGCTGATGTTGAGCCCGTGAAGCAAGGAATCGTTGCAGGAATTTCTGGTTGGCTGCTTGCTGAAGGCGATAGGCGTGGTTTTGATGTTACAGCCTTGCTAGCTGAGTGTAATCCAATGTATCCTGATGCGCGTGCAGCAGCGATTGCTACAGAAGCGCTCAGTGATTTGATAGAACTTGAAATCCCGCTTGATGATTTGATGGCGGATGCTCGCAGAATTGAGGACAATGTACGCCAAATGTTTGAGATGTCAAAGAACTTGTTGCCTGCCCCAGATGCGGAATTTGAAGTCAACGATGACGCAGATCCAATGATAAATTGAGATTAATGCTACCTTAGTAGAAAGGGTTCTCTCCGGCTGCATGGTCCGTCACATCACTGATAGAATTGATTTCAGGGACTGATTCACAAATCATCTTCTCCACCCCATGTTTGAGAGTAATGTCAACAGCAGAACATCCTTGACAACCTCCTCCGAATGAGACAATAACTACTCCATCAGCAACATCAACTAGAGATATTTTCCCGCCATGGGATGCAATTGCAGGATTTACCATTTCGTCAATAACTACCTGAACACGCTGGGCAATGTCGTCAGCCCAGAGAGGGTTTGGGTTTTCAAAATGGAATCCTCCTCCCATGAGTGTTTCTTTGAACTCAAGCGTTACACCTTCCATATATGGGACACTACTGTCTGCAATGATGACAGTCCACCCATCAACTTCGAAAACATGATCAGATTCTTCGTTTTCTTTTGGTGGGATTAATTGTAAGTCATACTGGAATCCAGTATCAGTTCTACCTGTAATGGCGATTTTAAGGGCTAGAGTTTCTTCTTCAGAGTTAGCTGCAAATTCAGCAAGTTTTTCTCTAGCCAGTTCAGAAAATGTGAGCAACGGGGGACCCTCCTGAGTATAGGGTCCCCCGCCGCATCGTTTTAATCTGCGCTTAGTGCAGATTGGCAATCATCCTACTCAAATTAGTAGGAATCGGCGGCGAAGTAGGCCAAGCCCAATCATTGGTAATGATGAGATTGCTCCTCCAACTGCAGCATCGCCGACATCAATGGTTAGTCCACCATCCAAGTCGACTAGTTCGGTCTCTAACAAGTCTTGAGCACCTTTCTTCACTGAGTCTACACCCGAGTCATCCTCTTTGACATCCGAAGGGTCAATCTGTAGAGGTTTCTTCATTGGCTTGACATCATCATCGATAGGCAATAGCTTAACTTTGCAGCGAGACATAACTACATCTGTAGATTCGTCAGCGCTTGCAGCATCTGTAGCCATTATCTTGCACCTGGTTGGTGTTGGGTCAACAGGTACTGGCTCGATGCCACCATCGTTACAGTTCTGCTTCCACTTACCCTTCATGATACCCTGTCCACCATCTGTTGCTACGTATTTTCCAGCAAGAACACCGCTGGCAGAGCCATCAGATAATTCCCATACACCGCGGTAGAGTCCGTTTCCGTATCCACCCTGTAGGGTTCCGATTACTTCGCCATCAAGGTTGGTAGCCATGCCACGGAACAAACCGTTAGCAAACTGTCCTGTGATGTTTCCACCCACAACACTTTCAGCATTCATCCAGACACCTTTGAACTTACCAATTTCTGTTGCGTCAGCATTCTGTTCAACAGACCATCGTGCAGCCAAGTAGCCGTGTGGGCAGATAGGATCTGCGCCTGAGTTACCAAAGTGACGGACAATGATTCGTCCATCAAAGTTCGCAAGTCTTTCTCTTGCGTCTTCAACACTCATTCGTGCTATGTGTACGACTTCGTAGCTACCATCATCTTGGAAGACGACTACCACTACAATTGCTGTTTCACTATTGGTCCAAACAAAGACCACGACAGTACCACCATCATCGATGTGGTCAAGGTCGGCAATAGAGATGTTATCGTAAACATCTCCATCCATTAATGATGGTTCACTTATCAGGTAGTCTGTCTCAATCTCTTGAGCAGCCTCCAAAGTCATCAACTCATTCTCCAGGGTTTGTGCATCATATGTTGATTCTGCAGTAGCTGCACCGGCGGTAGCAACCACCAGCATAGTCAATGCAATTAACAAAGCGCGCACGCCCTTTCTTCCATACTTTCCGTTTAAATTGGGTTTTTGTCCCATATCATATCTGTTTGCTTGCATCACATATATACAAATTAAGGGGGCCCCCTGAACTTATGCCGACGTTTACCTTTGTATACCAAACACACTAAACATTCGTGACAACCTTTTCAGTGGTTAACCCACAACAAAGATTCATGCTTAGGGACGCGCTTGCCCGCCCTTTACGCGACTTACGCATTTCGGTGACTGACCGATGTAATTTCCGTTGTCCTTATTGTATGCCACGCGAAGTGTTCGGTGAAGACTATCCATACCTTGCGCGCGAAGAGATACTATCGTTTGAGGAGATAGACCATCTCGTGGCTTCCCTCGTCCCATTAGGAATTGAGAAAGTACGTTTGACTGGCGGCGAGCCACTTCTTCGCCGCGATTTTGATAAATTGGTTGAGAAAATTTCTACACATGATGTTGAAGTGGCTGTTACAACTAACGGCGTGTTGTTAGAGAATCAGGCAGAAGCCTTGGCTGATGCTGGCTTAGACCGTGTTACCGTTAGTTTGGACGCGTTAGATAACGAAACATTCCAAAAAATGACTGATAGTGGTGTCGATGTAAGTGTTGTATTAGCAGGTATTGATGCTGCTATTGCTGCTGGGTTAACACCAGTCAAAGTGAACACCGTAGTACGACGCGGGGTCAACGAGCATGCAATTCAAGACTTAGTGGAATATTTTCGTGGTACCGGGGTGATAATTCGCTTTATCGAATTCATGGATGTAGGTTCGTCAAATTCATGGCGTATTGAGGAGGTTATCACAGCCCAAGAGATCCGGGATATACTTCTTGAAAAGGTAGATCTGAGTGAGATTCCACCCCAAGATGCAAGTCAGGTTGCAAAGTTATGGCAGACTAGTGAGGGTGATAAAATAGGCTTTATCACATCAATTTCAGAACCTTTTTGCGGCGATTGCAGTCGTGGTCGGATTTCGTCTGAAGGCAGATTTTACAATTGCCTATTTGCTGAAAACGGATTTGACCTCAAACCATATTTACGTTCAGGAGCCTCTACTAGGGAGATTCAAGACCTGGTGAGTTCAGTTTGGGTAAATCGTAGTGACAGGTATTCGGAATTACGTAGTGAGAAACAGACAAAGGGTCGAATTCTGTTACCTGTTGAGATGTCCCACATCGGTGGTTGATTAAACAGACTTTAGTGCACTGAGGATAGAATTCCATGGTGCGTCGGTACGAATAGCAGGTTTACCATAAGCCGCAACCGCTGCGCAATGACCCATCGCTACCAACGCTTGCGCCAACTTAGTTGGAGACGGAGGCGCAGGCAGTTGTAGTCGGCTTGCCAATGAATCAACGACCACAAGATTTCCTGAATGAATTGCTGAAGATTCATCAGCCAAATGACGTACAGAGCGAGCAATTGCCCGCCTACGGAGTCGTAACTCACTTTCATCATCACATATTTTTTCTGTAGGTCCACACAACTCAAGAGCCCTTTGCTCTGTCATCGAAGCCATCACTTCAGCATCCCCTATTTGCCCAGCCCAAAGCGGCCCCGAAATTCTCTTGTCAGTTTTATCTACGACGGTGTCAAGTGGCACTAATATGTGGCCATGTCCAGCGTTTTCCCCCGCCTCTTCATCACTTGGGTCCGCAATTCTCCAACCCAAATTTTGCTCAACTATACTTGCTGAATCTAGTGATTTTCTTACTCTAACACTTACCCTTAAGTGGTGACTATCCCAAGTTGAAATCAGCGGCTCAATGACTTTGTCATGACGGGCAGCGCACCTTGCAACAGAAGCGAGAAGAATTCTCAATCCTGTATCATGTGCGATTTCATCTAATCTCGCACGCGCACCATATCGTCGCATCAGTGGTGCTGGCGAAGATCCAGTTAATGCAGCAACATCTGTTGCTGTAACTTCCAAGACAGCCTTCCTTGCAAGTGATTGCATCACCGAATCAAGAAATGGAATTGGCGAGCCAAATGGGTCAATATCCACCCATTGCCAACCACGTGAAAGCGCCACCTGTCTTGCGTCACCGCAAACAGGCTTGAATTCACCAATGTTAGCAACAGGATTGTGCTTGTAGTTTGCCTGCAACCAAGAAATTGCATTCTCATCCATATCACACATCCAAAGTTGCAGTCTAGATACCATTTCGGCTGGCAGTTCGTGGCATATACGGTGACTGCGAATTCCACTTGCAGCCAATGAATCAAGCATCCGAACAGGTTTGTCTCCACTAAGAATACCATCACTCATCTCGTGAGCCATAACTAAAACAGTCCTTGTGCGGTTGGCTGCCATTGCGTGGTTATGGAATACCACTCGCTCCCCCTTTACACCTGGTCCAGCGCGATTTGCCTCACCCTCAGAATGGTTGGTTGGAAGATGAAAATTGGTACGCCCCTCCAACACCAATTCGCCAGGCCAGCCCTCAGGCCACTGTCCGTCCATCACCCAGCCCTGAGAGCCGTTATTCAAGTGCACTTCGGAGGGATTAACAATATTGAGAAGTTGAGATTTCATTGTTCAGGGAAACAAATCGCAATGTGGCGTAGCATCATATCCTCTTGCATTCACAAGTTTGTATTGGTGCACTGCATACTTAATTTGGTCAAATTGATGGATTATTTTGTCGTCATTTAGTAGTCCAAGGACAACTGAACATAAACGGTCTCCTAATGGGACTTCAGCATCGTCAAACATGCAGATTGGCTGACCTAACCCGACTTTGTTTGGGGCCATCGTTTGGATAAGATAAGGGGCGTTGTGAGCTCCTCTCCCAGGAGTGATTCTCCACAGTATATTCAAGCCACCTTTAACCACCAATCCATTGTCTATTACCTCAACATTAGGGTTGCCGTCAATTACTGAGCGGTACAGCGAAAATGACCTCTCTAGGGGTGTGATTCTGGCATCTTCTGAATGGAGGCCAACAATCTTCGTGAGGTGTCTTGTAGCGGCCCGTAATCGGTCTGAAACGAGGGTTGAAGGCCGTCCTCCCCAGATAGTTAGAAAGCGCTCTAAAAGTGACGGCTGTGTTGGAAGTGGTATGACGTGTCTCCCGCTAATTCCCAATTCAATTCCAAGTAGGTATGTTTCATGATTCCAATCACAAAGTGGTGGTGGTGCATTCTTCTTTTTTCTTGATTTGGTTTGTGGTGAGTCAGCCGCCCCATAAGGATTGAATCGACCATCTCTGAGAACATCTCGGCTAAGTTGTTCATGGCTGTTGGCATAGTTTTGGCCTGTGCCTTCAATTTGGTGGAAAAGATTGAGGAATCTAAGTGCTACAGATTCTGCTCTATTCTCTATCATCATCATGAATAACAAGGTTCCAGGACCGCGTTCAATTTTGGCCCCATCAACAATTATTGCTTGTCCTAAAGTCCTAATTTCATGTCCATTGAATCTAACTAAAATTTCGTTATCATCAATTTCTCCGCCCGCTAGATTTGGGAAGAGGCGAGAACCGCGGGCGGCTAATTTCTCAAACACGGCCAAGTATGAATCATAATCACGATGATACTCAATCTGTATGTCAACAGATAAGATGTGGGTGTTACCGGTAAGTTTGCGCAATAGTTCAGCCCAACCACGATTGTAAGGCATGTAAGAGATGATTCGCCTGTCCTCACGCAACCAATTTATGGTTTGGTCAAGTAGTTCAGTTTGATGTTGTTGCATGTAATTCTGCCACGGGGGAGTGGAGAGAAGCAACAATTCCTTGGCATCATTCCAGGGTGAACAGACCTTACATAGCGGATTATTATCCTGCTCGTGTAGAGATCCGCGACAGCATCGACAAACATTGACATCCTCCTCCATAAAAACAGATTATTTCTGACTCTTTTTCAATGAGTCACTATTTTTGAATCAACGTAGCCTAGACTAAACCCCAAACTAAACCCAAACTAAAC
>Ga0209501_10001035_pt1 | contig 31817 bp, 40 predicted proteins | sample ArcticOcean_MG_C_4_FD_187434 | JGI IMG/M metagenome (GOLD analysis project Ga0209501, IMG submission 187434) | Marine microbial communities from western Arctic Ocean - ArcticOcean_MG_CB4_134 (SPAdes) (version 2) | ecosystem: Environmental > Aquatic > Marine > Oceanic | place: Arctic Ocean...
GCCAAGTCCTTCGAGGACTGCTTAAGGCATCACAATCTAGTTGAAATCGCCCCTATTTTTAGAGAGATTCTAGACAACCCAGAGATTATAGGTTTAGACAAGGATTTTTTGAAAAGCAAATCTGAGCCGCACAGGGAATCTCTGATACTAGGAGAGTACCTACTTAAATTATCAGTGCATCTAGGAACACTTTCTTCATACTATCTAAAGCACGGTCAGTGGTCTTATGAAACGCCTGACTGGTTTGATCAAAGACATCATACGCTAGATTTGAAGACACAAAACAAAAACTCTTGGCTGGAATCAATAGCTTCAGTACTTAGAGTTCTACCGGAAAACGGGAAATTGTTGGATTACTGCGCTGGAGATGCATATTTAGACTATGAGTATTTCAGACACATGGCCAGTGAGATAACTTGTGTTGATATAGACGATTCTAATGAGTATAAAAATTATCTTATAAAGAAAAATTCCAGTGTACCAAATATTGAATATATCTATGAAAATATTCTTACTCATGATGCTAAAAATGACTACTATGATGTAGTTCTAATGAGAGGATCAATAGAACACTTCTCTAAGGAAAATCAGAAATTGCTGTTTGAAAAAATCAAACGGTCCTTAAAAGAAAATGGGTGGTTTTGTGGAGACACTCCCGCTTCTTTAAGCGATGAAAGCAATATGCACTCTGCTCATGAATACGAATGGAGGAATGAGCATGAAGCCAAAGAATTATTATCGGAACACTTCGGTGAGGTTCATACTTATTCCGTATATTGTAATATAGACCCCAGAACTACAATTTTCTGGAGATGCAGATAGACTCAAGTCACGGCGATCTTGTTCCGAGTCCTGCCGAGAGTACTTACAGTGAGACAACTCCTACTATGGGAAGAAGAAGAATCCGAGGTATATGAATTTTTAGTATTAGTTGAAAAAATACAAGATTTTTCTGGTAAAATATCAACCGCTGTTAGTGATGCGGTTTATGAATCAAAGTTTGGAGTAGACAGTATAGAGGACTTAGACTCACTTGGAAAAACTATAATAGGTGCGAGAGTAGAACATCACATAAGAAATCAACTCTCAGCCCTTCAGGGGACAACTTGTGATTGTTTATTGAATGGTCTAGAATTTGACATAAAAACTACTGTTCGAAAAAATTGGCAAATTTCCCCAAAGCAGGTGAGAAATAAATCTACCCTTCTTCTTCTAAAAATAAACGATATAAATTTTTCTTGTGGTGTAATAAAAGTAAAAGAACAGTTTCTGAACGAAGGAAGAAACAGGGACCAAAAAAGGACACTAAGCGAATATGGTAGAAATAACATAGACTGGCTTATAGGGGGCTTTAAATATGAGAGACACAAGTAAGAGATTAATAGTGGATTGTGATGGTGTCATAGCTGATAAAGGTAATGGTGGAGAATACGCTAAAGCAGAACCTCTACCACACGGCATAGAACAAGTTAACAAATTATACGATATGGGTTACGAGATTGTATTGTATACTGCTAGATATGGGGATAGAGAACATGGAAATATTAATAGACAATATGAGAGAGGCTACGTTGAGTGGATGAAGTGGCTAGATGACAACGGAGTTAGATATACATACGCATGGATGGGTAAACCAGCGGGAGCAATCTATATAGACGACAAGGCTGCTAGAGTTAGAGGTGACAATAAGGACGGATGGGGTGAAGTTTGGAAAGAAGTAGACGCATTAAAAGATAAAGACAGGTATGGCAATCCGATAGTAGACATTCCAGAACGGGAGTGACAAATAATGGCGGACTGCGAAGTTGTTAACCTTTTAGTTGATAACGCCGTCGAACGTGAATATATGACGGAGTGCGTTAATCTATTGTCTAGGATGTTAAAAGGGAACTTGAAAGTAGTTCTTAAGCATCATTTTCAAAAACTTCCTAGACCAGATAGAAAACGTATAGTACTGATTGACATATCCGATGAGGCACACAGTGTTCCTCAAGAAATTAACAGGCCCGATGTGTTGATTATATTCCAACCGTACTATATGTTAAATATGTGGGAAGAGCCTTTACACAACCCTAAAGTCAAGCCATTACCGTTAGGTGTTACAAACGGGTTTAATCCTAAAGCTATACCAATAAAGGACAGAGAGTATGATTTTTGTTTTTTGGGACAAATCCCAGAAACAGGATCAAGACACAACTTCAAGATACATCTAGACAAACTTGTTGATAAAAAGAGGTATAACGGATTTGTAAAATATACGGAATCATTTAATACAGGATTATGTAAAAAGGATTATTCAAATATCATGTCTAATTCTAAAGTTTCTTTATGTCCGCCGGGTGCGATAAGTAAAGAATCATTCAGAGTATTTGAATCAATAAAATCTGGATGCATGTTAGTATTGAGATCGCTTCCGAAACTATGGTTCTATGAGAGGTCTATATTTTTCCCAACGGCTTGGCAGCATTTAGAGAGCGCGCTAGACTTTGTGTTTAGTTTGGGAGATGAAAAACTTCAAGGGATGCAAGATGCTTCTACCTCATATTATGAAGATCAGTTATCACCAGAACCTATAGCTAGGTATATGTTTAAGGAAACGGCCCATAGACTGCGTAACACAGAACCGGTAGATCCGTCTATACTATCAATGGCACAATCAAGGTAAAAGAGGATATAAATATGAAGCCGTCTACCTCAGTCCAAGGTCCAGTAGCCGAAGGAAAAAACTTTATAAACGGCAACTTCGTTGAAGTTTCTGGAGGTAATCTTTTTAAAAGTGAAGATCCATCCACTGGCGAAATTTTAGGATTCTTTCCAGAGTCGAGTCAAAAGGATGTAGACTCTGTCTATCACTTTGCAAGAGACTCTTTTTATGGGTGGCGACAATACAGTAGAGTTCAGAGGGCAGAATATTTTCTTAAGTTAGCTAATATAATAGAAAAAAGAAAAGAAGAGATAGCCAGAGTAATAACTTTGGAAACAGGCAAGGTTTATAATGAATCCATTGCAGAGGTAAATGAAGCCTTGCACATGGCTCAATACGCTTTCAGTACCGGAAGAATACCTTATGGGGAAGTACTCGCATCTGAGCTACCTGAAAAAGACGCTTACATGCTTCGTAAACCAAAAGGTGTGGTCGCAATTATTGCTCCTTTTAATTTTCCTTTTGCTATTGGTGGCTTCTGGTGTGCCGCGCCCGCTCTGGTAGAAGGTAATACTGTAATACTTAAACCAAGCGAAGATGTTCCTTGGGTTGGTCAGTTAACTGCTGAACTTTATCAGGAGGCTGGGTTCCCACCGGGAGTGTTTAATGTTATTCAAGGGGGAGCAGAAACAGGAGATCTTTTAATACACAAAGATGTTGATCACGTATGTTTCACGGGAAGTGCTGAAGTAGGAATGCATGTTCGTAAAGTCTGTGCCGAAAGTTGGCATAAGACCTGCTCGTGTGAAATGGGAAGCAAGTCTGCGGTAATTATTCATGAAGATGCAAATTATGATATGGCAATGGCCGCATGTTTGGCCAGCGCTTACAAACTATCTGGCCAACGTTGCGTGTCTGCTGGTAGGTTGATTGTTCACAGATCACTGCACCACAAATTTTCCGAGGAATTTGCCAGCAGAAGCTCACAGTTAAAAACAGGAGACCCCTTTGAAAGCACCACCTTTTATGGCCCATTAGTCAATAGACAAGGCTTTGATAAAGTGGTAAAATACAACAGTATGGTATTCAACGATTCAGAAGCAAGCGTTCTTCTGGCTGGCGTGGAAGTAGTTAAAGATGGACTTTACATAACACCAACAGTTTACAGGACGGAATGGAGAGATGCACCATATCTTAAACAAGAAGTATTTGGCCCCCATGTTTCAATCATTCCTTACGATACAGTGTCTGATGCTATTGATATTTACAACGACACTGATTACGGGCTTTCTCTTGGGATAGTAACGGAGAACTTCAAAGTTGCCAGAAGAATTCGTAATGAATGTGATTTTGGTCTTGGTTACTGGAACGGTGGTAGCATTGCGGCTGAAAGTCATCTGGGATTCGGAGGAGTGAAGAAGTCTGGTAACGGACAGCCAAGTGCGGCTCGCACCTTTAGGTCCGTTACTCACGAGGTCGCGTGGACTGTTAATCACGGTGACAGTCTTAACTTTCCACAAGGTATGAACACGGGTAGTGACTAGTGGCACAGGTTGAAGTAAAGACCTTTATAAAAAGCACGATGAACGACATGATTTGTCTTCTTCCTAGCCATATTAGTGGTAATGGACTATTTGCTAATAAAGATATTGAAGCGAACAGTTTTCTTCATGTTACACACGTTCACCGTGACCTAGTAGGAAAAGGTAGTTGTGAAAATACGTGGATTAATCTTACTCCAAACCACCTATACAACCACTCTAAGAAAAATGAAAATTGCACGTTAATCACAGACGGCTTAACAAAAGGTCTGATGGCAACTAAAAATATAGCCGCATGGAAAGAGATTTTAGTTGATTACACAGAAGACAAGGAATTAGAACAACCACAGTCAGGATGGACTGAATAATGAGTGAATTTTTAATGTGTAATCCTGCATACTTTGATGTGAAGTATGAAATAAACGACTGGATGAAAAAATTAAATAAACCAGACCTACCATTAGCCAAACGCCAGTGGTCTTATCTGCATGATAGACTGATCCAGAGTGGGGCGACTCTTAAATATGCTACACCACACCCAGATTTTCCTGATATGGTTTTTACAGCAAACGCCGGGTTGGTAAAAGGGAAAAGGGTTGTATTATCCAACTTTAAATATGAAGAAAGAAGAGGGGAAAAACAATACTTCAAAAAATGGTTTTTAGAAAACGGGTATCAGGTTATAGAAATACCAGAGGATATATTTTTTGAAGGTGCTGGAGACGCTCTATTTGTTGGTGGAGTGCTATTTATGGGATACGGATTTAGAACTAGTATAGAATCCCATAAAATTGTTGCACAAGCCCTTGGTGTAGATTATGTATCATGTGAGTTGGTAGATCCAAGATTTTATCATTTGGACACCTGCTTCTTCCCATACGATAATGGACTGTTATATTATCTAAACGCTTTTTCCGTACCGTCACAAAGAGATATATTACTGAACCTTATATCTTTGAGTGTTTCGCGAGGCGGAATAACTGTTGTTCCAGCCTCTGATGAACAAGCATCTGAATTTATATGCAACAGTGTTGTCAGCAATAGCAGCATAATAACGCCATCTAAAAGGTTTAATAAAACCTTTTTGGGATACAATATCTATAGCTGTGAAATGTCTGAATTCATTAAATCTGGAGGCGCTGTAAAATGCCTCACGTTAGAACTATAGATATCTTGAAAGAACATATACTTGTTGATGGGTTTCATATTGTAGTAGACCATCGGCAAAGTATTGGTAGTTGGATTGTAGACATAAACACTAAAAAAAAATATCTGGATTGCTATTCACAATTTGCCAGCCAACCATTAGGTTGGAAACACTCTTCTTTGATACAAGCTCAAAATGAGATGGGAAGTATCGGAAGAGTCAAAATGGCTAACAGTGATATGTATTCAGAGGAATATGCCCTTTTTGTAGAGAAATTTTCAGAGGTAACACCCGACTTCAAGCACTATTTTTTTATCGAAGGGGGTGCTTTAGGGGTAGAGAACTCTCTTAAGGCGGCTTTTGACTGGAAGGCTAAAAAGTTAGGATATACACATACTGTTGATATAAATAACCTAGACGTATTTCATCTAAAGAATGCCTTTCACGGTAGAACAGGGTATACACTATCTCTTACCAATACCACCCCAGAAAAGACCTCGCTGTTTCCTAAGTTTAGATGGACTACCGTAGAGCCTGACTGGAAAGATATTGAACGTAGAATGCACCCAGAAGTTGCAGCAATAATAATCGAACCAATACAAGGGGAGGGTGGAGATAATCACTTTCCTCTAGAATTCTTTACAAACATAAGACGGATAGCAGACCAAAACGATTGTTTACTTATATTTGACGAAGTGCAGACTGGACTAGGGCTAACCGGAAAAATGTGGGCATACGAACATTTCGATGTTATCCCAGATATTATGTGCTTCGGAAAAAAAACACAGGTATGTGGATTCTGTTCGACTGGACGTATAGACGAAATAGAAGACAACGTTTTTACCACTAGCGGCAGAATTAATTCCACTTGGGGTGGCAATATTGTTGACATGGTTAGATTCAGATACATAATAGACGCAATTCACAAGCATGAATTAGTTAAAAATGCTCACGATGTTGGGCGAGATCTTTTGTGTGGGTTAAGAAAGATTACAAAGATTGAAAACATCCGAGGTAGAGGATTAATGATAGCATTCGATTTACCTTCCACCGAACTTCGTGATAGAACGGTAGAAATTCTAGAAGATAACATGCTGATTTTAAAATGCGGGGAAAAATCAATCAGACTAAGACCTCCGTTGACATTTTCTACAGAGGACGCAGAGATCGCGTGTGAGTATATAGAAAAGGCTGTTGACAAATTATGAAGATACAAACTGTAGGAATCATAGGACAGGGGTTTGTTGGTGAAGCATTAGCAGAATGTTTTTCTCCACACTACAAGGTATACACTTACGATAAAGTACACGCAAATTTATCTACGCACAAAAGCGTGAGTTCTTTGTCTAGGGATTGCGATTTACTTTTTGTCTGTGTTCCAACGCCGATGAAAGAAGATGGGTCTTGTGATGTTTCAATAGTTAAAGAAGTCGTGCTACAATCCTGTAGTACAGGAAGAAGAAATATAGTAGTCATTAAGTCTACCGTACCTCCCAACACAACCAAAGCCCTACAGGAGTTATGTTTAGATTCACAAATAGTTTTCAACCCAGAGTTTCTGCTTGAAAGAAATGCAGAGGAAGATTTTAGAAATACCAGTAGGGTTATTTTGGGTGGCCCTAGACCTGCAACAACCAGACTAAAACAGTTCTACTCAAAAATATTCCCAAAAGCAGATATAATAAAAACAGATTCTACAATAGCGGAAATGGTAAAGTATCTAACAAACTCGTTTCTGGCTGTTAAAGTTTCTTTTGCTAATGAAATCTATAATATATGCAACAGCCTGAGTGTAGATTATGACAAGGTAATAGAATATTCTCTTTACGATGAAAGACTCGGACAGAGCCACTGGTCAGTCCCCGGACCCGATGGACACTATGGTTTTGGTGGTAGTTGTTTTCCAAAGGATATAAACGCTCTGATGCATCTCGCACAGACCCTTTGCATCAAGGCCAATACTATAAACGGAGCTTGGAACACGAACTTAATGGCAAGACCAGAAAAAGACTGGGAACTTCTTAAAGGAAGGGCCGTAGTAAGTAACGATAAATAAATTACTAGAGGTAAAATATGAGATCTACAATATTTGGGGTTGGGCAGATGGGCAAATGCATAGCCGCTGCCATGGAAAAGCTAGGCCACGAACTTACCGTTGTAGATAGCTCTGCTGATTCGTTGTCTCAGTGTGGAGATATTCTGGGAAATTTTTCCAAGCATAACTTTGTACACTACCACGACACATCAAAAGAACACTACGAAGATTTCCTTGGTGATACTGATGTTGTAATTTCTGCATTACCCTATCATCAAACAGCTAGGCTTGCCAGATATTGTATAGGAAACGGTGTTAGATACTGCGACTTGGGAGGTAGCGATCAAACCAGTAACGCGATAAACAATTTAGCATCACAAAATGCAAGCAAGCCTGTCATGACTGATGTCGGGCTAGCCCCCGGCTGGATAAATATATTAACAGAACATCTCTACAATGAATGCGTGGCAAAAAAAGGTGGAATGATACCTGAAACTGTAGAAATGATGGTTGGTGGCATACCTAAAGATCCAAGCAATCTATTAAAATACTTATGCACTTGGTCTGTTGATGGGTTGATAAATGAGTATAGAGGAAACTGCTTAGTATTAAAACATGGTCTTCAAGATGTAACTTCTTCTTTAGGAGGTTTATCTTCCGTTACAGCCAGCGTAGGCGATCTTGAATGCTTTCATACTAGTGGCGGTGCTTCAAATACAATAGACTTAATGCAAAAAAGGGGTGTGCAAAACTGTCATTATAAAACAATAAGATGGCCCGGACACTGTGAGTTGGTAAAATTCCTAATTCATGACTGCGCACACGAAGATGATGACTTAAAAAGGATTTTTTCCGAAGCGTGCAAGCCTACTAAAAATAAGAATGAAGACTTGGTAATCATGCGAGTATCCATGGACGAATGGGTTGAAGAAAAAATTATATCCTCAGACGCCTCTTGGTCAGCGATGCAAAAAGCGACAGCCTTTCCAACGGCGGCGATAGCTACTATTATTGGTAGTGGCGTTTTAGATTCCCACCGAATTGTTTCGTATGAAAAGATCCCCTATGAAAAATTTAGTGAAATTTTAGAAAAACTACTAGGGGGGACATAACCTATGCCAACAAGTCAAGAAGAAGCCTTCAGTATTGTCGAGATACTGGATGAATATCTAGACGAGAGACAGGCTAGAGAACTTACTGCTCGATTGGAGCAGGAGATTGGGCAAAAGACTGACAACGATTCCCTCAAAGTTAGTCTTGAAATGCTAAAAGCCCTGTATTCTAAAAAACCAAAGAGAATAGACTACTTAAAGAAAGGTCTTCTATACTCTATCATTCTGTTTCACACGTCTATTATAGCTGTAAACATTGTTGCATTTTTTATACTACCTTTTCTATATCCGCTATGGGTTTGGGTTCCTATTAATAGTTTTATCCTAACCGTTACATTTACCAGAGAGATATGTCCGCTAACAAGATTGGAAAACTACCTTAGAACTTCTCTTGGGGTTCAAAGGATAGGAGGATTTATAGGACACTACTTTGTTAAACCAATAAAGAACTTTCTAAAAAACCACGGGGGCGAAAAGGCATCGACTGGTAGTGCAGATTAATAATGGCATGGAGTGGTTGGTCAGTGGGCCACTATAAAAGCTGACCAAAAAGTAATTGCCGAAAAGCAATTCGCGTTAGCTGCCTAGAGTAGCTGGGGGTTGCACAAACCTTTTTATCCAATTGTGCTGACTCCGATAATCGGATAGGGTTAGGCAGACCCGATATATTAGTGCCTGATGACCATAATGGTCTGATGATGGTCAATCCATCTAGTTTCGTCTGCTGTACGATAACAACAGACTAACCATGTAGAAATTATTATTCAAGCTAGACAGGACGCGGGTTCGATTCCCGCCGCCTCCATTTTTTTATGTCAGGATAAGAATGAATAAAACTATAGCAATCAGTGGTGGATTTGATCCTGTACATATTGGCCATCTGAATATGATTACAGATGCCGCCGAAAATGGTAGCGTTATTGTTATTCTAAATAGTGACTTATGGCTAGAACAAAAAAAGGGATACGTGTTCATGCCCTTTGAAGAAAGAAAAGCAATCCTCGAAGCGTTTAGCGATGTCCATCACGTTGTTGGGGTGGATGACTCTGACGGTACTGTGTGTTCTGCTTTAGATATATTACGACCGTGTTATTTCGGAAACGGGGGAGATAGGGTATCTGATAATGTTCCAGAAGTAAAGTTTTGTAAGAACTATGGTATTGGGTTGATATGGAATCTTGGAGGAAATAAAATTCAGAGCAGCAGCAGTCTTGTGACTCACGCAAATGATTATGACTACAAAGATAGAGATCTTAAACATCACAACGATCCCGATAATCCCTTTAGACTTGAAGTTGGAGGAGAAGGTTAATGATGATAAAGGCGAAACTAAGACCAATTAAGTTTAAAACTTATATGAACGCTCTGAAGAGTAATAAATTTTTATTCACTGGTCTAAACGGAAGAACTCAGGGTCAGATTTTTGGTAGAGATAACGATGGATATGCTACCGGTGGTGAATGCGCACATATAGAAGATGTTCTTCATACCATGGGCTGTGACTTATTTGGATTAACTCAATACGAAATATCTATACAAGTAAAGGAAATACCTAGTGGGTCGAAACGAAAAGAAGCAGATCAAGAAGAAGAAGGATCGTGAGAAGAAATCGAAAGAAAAAGTTCTTCGTCGTAGAAAACTTATTCGAGAGCAAGCAAAATTAGAGAAGGAGTGCAAGAAACTGGAATGGGAACATCGTGAAAAAATAGAACCTATAAGGAATAAAAAGAAATAGTATGCAGAATATCATCCATAGGATATTAGGAGGTTCGGCCTACAACAAAGGAATTCTTGCCGCAGATGAAAGCTCTCCCACTATAAAAAAGCGATTTGATTCTGTGGGAGTGGATAGTACAGAAAGCACTAGGCATAGTTACAGACATAATCTTTTCTCCACCGACAAGTTGGAAGATTATATAGGCGGGGTTATACTTTTTGACGAGACAATAAGAAACGAAGATACCATCTCTCCCCTTAAAGAGAAGGATATCTGTCTTGGTATAAAAGTAGACAAGGGTGCTAAGCCCTACGATATGGACGGTCTTCTTACAGAGGGGCTTGATGGGCTATCAGATAGACTCAAAGAATATTCTAAGCTGGGGGCCGAGTTCGCTAAGTGGCGCGCTGTTCTTAATGTTCATGACACCGATGCTTGTATTATTGCTAATGCTTGGACTCTTGCTAGATATGCTAAAATATGTCAGGATGAGGGAATAGTCCCTATAGTTGAGCCGGAAGTATTAATGAGTGGTGGACACCGTATAATTGATTCTCTATGGTTTACAGAAAAAGTTCTACACCATGTGTTCGACGCCATGTATTATGAAAACGTAGAATTGGAAGCTATGATACTTAAGCCGAACATGATTCTTAACGGTTATAAGAGCAATATACCTCTGCCACAATTCAGCGACTCCGCAAAAACTCTTCCTGACAGCGAAATAGTAGCCCACTACACCATACATGGCTTCAGAAGATATGTTCCTGCTGCCGTACCAATGATAGCCTTTCTTAGTGGCGGGCAGCCAGACGGGAAAGCTGTTGAAAATCTTAACCAGATGAACTTTTCATCTCTAACTCCTTGGCCTTTATCATTTTCATTCGGAAGAGAACTTCAAAATAGCTCTCTAGCATTATGGGGTAACGGTGAACTGGGGTTGTCTAGAGAGGCTCTTCTAAGGAGGGCTGTACAGTGTAGCATGGCGGCTGAAGGAAATCTTAACGAGTATGAATAAAAGCATTTCAAAATCAATTGAAATATCCAGAAAACTTTTTCCTCCTGTCTACAACAAAAAAAAGAGATACAGAACCTTTCATTTTTCTTTTGCGTGGAAGAGAAACAGGCTCTTATCGATAGGTCAGAACATCCCTCATCAACCAAGCGGCAAAGCTCTAAAATTTGCCAAGATGTTCAAAACCCCCGAAACAATTAAGTACCCCTACCTCCACAGCGAGGTAGATATGATTAGCAAGCTATGGGGCAAAACAAAAGTGGATGGAAATATTAAAATTATTTCCCTTAGACTTAACAGGTTTGGAAATCTGTGCAATAGTAAGCCATGTAAAAGTTGCTCAATAATCCTATCGGCCCTCAACATATCAGACATTTGGTGGTCTAACACTGATGGAAAAATCACCGATGGCAATTTTGTTCTGGATTTTTCTTGACTTCCAGTTTCTAACTGCTAGAATGTATGTAGATTGAATTTTCCTTTGGCGAGGACGAAAAGATGAAGTTGCAAGATAAGGTAAATACTATTGAAAGGTCTAGGGACTTTGAACAGTCCAACTACACTATCGAGGCCACGGCTAAGGCATTCTCGATTTTGTCAGACCAATTATATTCCAACAAAGTCAGAGCCGTAGTTAGGGAACTAAGTACCAATGCGTATGATTCTCATGTGGATGCTGGAAAATCTGATACCCCATTTGAAGTTCACCTACCCTCCTCTATGGAACCCCATTTTTCCATTAGAGACTACGGAACCGGATTGGATCATAGCGACTGTATGCACCTTTACACAACATACTTTCGTAGTAATCGAACAGGCAGCAACGATGCCGTTGGGTGTATGGGGCTAGGGAGTAAGTCTCCCTTTGCTTACAGTGATAGCTTCACTGTTGAGTCTTTCTTTGATGGTGAGCATCGCACTTATAATGCTTACAAGAACGAAGAAGACGAACCCGTCTTTGCCCTTCTCAACACTAAAATTACCCATGAGCCTAACGGGCTTAAGGTTAGTTTCCCTGTTGCGTCAAACGCTTATAATAACGACTTTGATGAATTCGTAGATGAAGCAGAAGACCTCTATAAGTTCTTTAAGGTTCAGCCCAAGATTACTGGACAGTCTATTGAGATTAAGCCAGATGAATACATTATCGAAGGTGACGGTTGGGCTGTTCGTAAGCGGAACGGGGGAGCTTATGGCGTTTATGCCATCATGGGTCAGGTTGCCTACCCAATTGATGTAGACCAGTTTAATAATAATAAGGACCATGAAACTTATTCAATCCTGAAAACCAATCTCAACATTACGTTTGACATTGGGGAACTTAGCGTTACTCCTTCTCGTGAATCTCTCAGTTATAACAAGCACACTGTTGCCAGTATCACTAAGAGGTGTGCAGAGATTAAAGAGAACGCTGAAAAGGTAGCAGAGGAAGCTGTGTCTGAAGCAGAGACTCTTTGGGACGCTAGGCTCTCCTATGTCTCAATCACTAAGACCAATGGCTTGCTCGGTGGTCTTTCCAATGTAATTAGTATGGATACGGCTGAGTGGAATGGCATCCAACTCTTTAAAGATAAAAGACACCAAAGTATCTATATTGGGGACATTTTAGACCTTAGTGTTGTTGTCTACTATAGGGATGGGTGGAAGAAAGCAGTTCAGAGAAATGACATTCTAACACTGGTTGTAGACCCCAGTGTCGTGTTTTATATTGACGACCTTAAGCGTGGTGGTATTAGTCGCGTCAAAGAGGCGGTTAAAGACCAAACCAGTAGTGGTAGAAACGCAGCTTGGGATGGCACTGGTCGTGACGGCAAATTTAAGATTTACCGTATAAAAGGAACAGAGGAAGCTATTAGTAAGTTCCGCGAATTGTTGGGATGTGATGATAGTCACTTCTGTAAGACCTCCGACCTTGCTTCCGTCCAGCGTTACTCAGGAGATGTAGAGAAGCGTACCAGCATTGCTAAGTGGACTGGCAGCACTAGAAGTTGGAAGAAGGGGGACAACTGGGACGATGTATCGAAAGACCTAGACGAAGGTGGCTACTTCGTAGAGATTAACCGCTACGAACTTAGAGACACCAGTGGGTGTTTTGGAGACGTTGGTACTCTAGATGAGATTGTGGACATTCTTAATAATCTTGGCTACGACATTGATAAGAAAAAGATTTACGGCATCAAGACCGGCGTTAGGAATAGGGATAAGTTTCGTAAGCTGGAGAATATTGAAGGCAAGTGGATAAATATCTTTGCCCTCGCTCAAAAGGTTGTCAAAGAATTTCTTGAGGATGGCTACAAAGAACTTATCCAAGAGAAAAGGTCTAACCAAGACTTGTTCGATATGAACAACACTCGTTGTCTTATCGCGGACATCACTAATATCGCAGAGAAGACTACTACAGACAATGACCTGAAAAAGTTGGTGGTTCTTCACAAACACCTTATGGAATTGGGAAAAGACCAGAAGTTGGATAACGTCTTCAAGTTGGCTAGGAAGTTTCGGCTTCTCCCCGGTAAGAAGGAAAGTAAGCATGAGCCTTATGTCAAAGCGGCGGTGGATAAGTACCCGCTGATTAAACTATGCTCCGACACTAGGTATGGAGACCCAATCAAGTCTCAAGAATCTATTACTGAACTTGCCCGTTACGTTGACCTTATTGAGGCTTCGTCGTAGCTAAACCTCTCGAATTGCTTTCAAAGCGACACGATTTTTTGAAGGAGACAAATTATGCCCCGTTATGTTTCAGGAAAAGACTTAGTAAGCACTAATGAAAGAATATTTAAACCAACCGACTCTGACTATATGAGTAAAAAGTCTGTAATAAAGAAAGTTATCAAGAAACTTAACGCAGAATACAGGAGACGCAAATTAGAAAAGGCACTTAATAAGATGAATACTGAAGAAGTTGTTATGATAGGTATGGTTGTCGAAATGGCAATCCAAAAAGAAATCGATGAAAGACTATTAAGGATGTAATCGGATGAATAAGACTACTATCGCGTTGTGGGTTGTTGTTGTTACGCTGGTCAACTATGGTGTTTGGCAACATGGTGAAAACACTCGTCTGAATAATATGCTTGAGTTGTCAGATATGCGTAGTGAGTTGAGTCAAGAGTGGACTAACGAAGTTACCTACTCTTTGCTTAATAAGCTAAACGACAACCATGAAGAAGGCATGAGGAGTCAGGGGAGAATGGAAGGTATCGTTGATTACCTTACTAAGCCCGAAGATTACCAATCGGTTTGGCATGAAGGCTATCAGCGCGGCCTTAACCAGAGCGAAGAGATGGCTAGGATTGAAAAAGAAGAAGATGATAATGCTCCTTTCGATAGGCCAATCAATCCAGACGCCATTAAGAAGCCGGACTTTGACAAGAATATTGAAAAAGTCCAAGATGGTGGTGGAGAATAGCTGTTCCAACTAAGGCGAGGATATTTTGAGATGAATTATATTGTTAGCGGCAACGGAACTATGACGATTGTGGTTGATAACCAAAGCTATACGATTGGTTATGACCATCCTAACTACTTGGCAATTAAGGAATGTGTCAATAACAACGATGCAGAGAACATCGTTACTCTTATGGACATCCCTGCCTCTATCGAAGACTATGCAGAAGGTAAGGTAACTGTTGTTAATGGTGTCCTTCGTTATGAGGATGAAGAAATCCACAACACTCTTACTGAGCGCATTATGTCTATGATGCGGGATGGATTTTCCTTTGAGCCTATGGTTAAGTTCTTGGCTAACGTATTGGAGAACCACAGTAATCGTGCTGTTCAAGAACTCTATACTTTTCTTGAGAATAAGAACCTTCCTATCACAGAAGATGGTTGCTTCCTTGCTTACAAGGCGGTAACTCACGACTATAAGGATAAGTGGACTAAGCAGATTGATAATAGCATTGGCGAAACTGTTGGTATGCAACGCCGCAAGGTTAATGATGATTGTGGCATCGGATGTGCTGACGGTCTTCACTGTGGGGCCATCGAATATGTCGAAGGCTACAGTAATTGTCGTGGCGATGAACATGACGATAAAATTGTTATCGTTAAGGTCAATCCCAAGGATGTTGTGTCGGTCCCCACTGACTCCCAGTGTCAGAAGGTTCGCACCTGTGAGTATCAGGTTATTGCTGACTACGAAGGTCCGCTTAATAACCTTGTTCATAAGTCAGAAGACGGTGAGGAATGGACTCAAGATGAGTTTGCTCACTTTATGAACGGACTTATGGGGTCAGAAGATGGTGAAGAATACGAGGAGCAAGATGGTTTTGATGCTGATAATTAACTAACAACTAATCTGAACTTCCTCGCCAGCCGCCTCCGCAAAGTGCGGGGGCGGTATTTTTGTACTAGGACAAACATGAAAAGTAGACTAAAAGGCATGACGTGCTATTTGTGCGGTCCTATGGATAGGGTTCCAGACGGTGGGACCGAGTGGAGGGACTACATTTCCAAAAAAATAAAAAGGATGGGGGTAGGTGTTTTCAACCCCTGCGACAAGCCCAGCGATTATGCCAAAGAGGACAATATAACTAGGGAGGAAATTCAAAATCTAAAACTTAGCGGGGGTTACGACGAGATATCTAACATAATGAAACCGATATGTGCTGTTGATCTCCGTATGGTTGACATAACACATTTCATTGTGATGAACTTAGACCTTGACGTGCATCTGTGTGGCTCGTATCATGAAGCGTTCCTAGCGCTCTCACAGAGGAAGCCTGTTCTGGTTAGATGCAAGCAGGGGAAATCCAATGCCCCTAACTGGCTGTTCGGCGTAGTTCCGCACCAACTAATATTTAGCAACTGGGAAGAATTGTTGGGTTATCTGGGTGAAGTGAACTGCTGTGAATCGGACGTTGAACATCTCAACAGGTGGAGATTTTTTGACTTCGATAAGGTTTTCAATGACATCGAATAAAAAACGCGGATAAACACAACCACAAGCTGGATCGTTAGCTTTCTTGAAAATATTTGGAATAATTTAAAATGGTTAGACAACTTAAACAAAAGAGAATTCCAGCCACGAAAGAATCCTATAAATATAGGACACGTTACGGAAGTCATGTGGAGATGATTGATGAAGAAGAGACAAAAAAACTTAATGATGAAAATAAGGTTGTACTGCAAGACGAGCATGGTTATTACACTACTGAAAAATCTCGCATAGATAGTGGTCTGGCAGATCCCAACCGATATCATTCTGCTAGATTGATATGGTACGGCAAACAGCATGGCAATAAGAATATTTTCTAAAGGCTTTCTTCTTTTTATTATTATGTGTCCATTTCTTGCAGACGCCTATATATTGGAGGGTAAGAAATAACAATGTCTCGTCTGGACATGAATTTACAATTTCAACCTAAACATGCGGCATATATCTCTATGTTTGCTGCTCTCTTCGTCTCTATTGCAAATAGTTTTCGGCCAGCTTTTTCAACTGAGCTACTCTTATGGATATGTATTAACTGTTTCGTCTGGCAAAACATTAGGGGTCGATAGAATTGGCATGATGAACAAGATAAATCTGATAGCTCCAATAAACCAGCTAGGTTATGGCCTAGTTGGTTTAAATATTTTAAGGACACTTTCCGGTCTTTCGGAAGTGTCCTTTTGGCCTATAGGATCTCCTGAGTGCGACCCAGTACATCACGATCTGGTTAAGAGGTCAATAAAAAACTCCCACACGCCAGATTTTTCAGCCCCCTGCATAAGAATATGGCATCAGCACGACATGGCCCAGTTTGTTGGCTCTGGCCCAAAGATAGGGTTTCCTATATTTGAACTAGACAGATTTAATGACGTTGAAAAGCACCATCTGGAGCATCTAGACAGAATACTTGTTGCTTCTTCTTGGGCTAAAGATGTTTGTTTGGAACAGGGGGTTGCTTCGGAGCAAAATATAGACGTTATCCCTTTAGGCGTAGACTCTGGTATTTTTACTTCAACAACACAACACAAATTAGAGACCGATAATAAAACCGTATTTTTCAACTGCGGCAAGTGGGAAGTACGAAAAGGGCATGATATTATTGTTCAAGCATTTAATAAAGCCTTTAGTCGGGAGGATAACGTAGAACTTTGGATGTTGTGCGACAACATATTTTTTTCAGAAGCTGAAAATTTAGAATGGGAAAATTTATACACCTCATCCAATTTAGGCGACAAAATCTTAATCATTCCTCGTCAACAGTCTCAAAAAGAGGTGTATAATATAATGAGGGAGTCTGATTGCGGAGTGTTCCCCGCCAGAGCAGAGGGCTGGAATCTAGAGCTACTGGAAATGATGGCTTGTGGGAAGCATGTAATAGCAACCAACTATTCTGCCCATACGGAATTCTGCAACGAACAAAACTGCCTACTAGTTGAGGCTAAAGAAAGAGAAGAAGCCTTTGATGGAAAATGGTTTAAAGGTCAGGGCGGTTGGGCTAAAATATCAGAACCCGAAATTGAATCAATATCTAAACACATGCAATTAATCCACGAATCAAAACAAAACAATACTCTTGGTGTGAATCAAGCAGGATTGGATACCGCAAAAAAATATTCTTGGAAAAACACTTCTCAGGAGATAATGAATGCCCTCTCCAAACCCCAATGAGCCAAGAGAAAAAAACGAAGGTGAATCTTCTGCTGCTGTTTTCATCTACAAGGATGTTAGAACTGGAGAACTTTATCAATACTCCAGAAAAGGTCTTTATAAAAAGAGTGGAAGAACTTTAATTTTTATTAGAGAGTCTAAAGGTGAAATTATGAAAGATGAACATATTTTAAACAAAGCTGCTAGGATTTACGCAGACGAAAAAGCTGGATACCCACCAAACTGCAATGAAGGTTATGTGGAAAAAGATGGAAAGTGCGTACCAAAGGAAAAGACAGAGGAATAAATGAATATCTATGGATTAGGACATCCAAGATCAGGAAATACTTGGGTAGAATATATATGTGGATGCTTCGGAGTTTCCAATTACATAAAAGCCCACGGAGGAGCGAGTTTTCCCGGTCATCGTGGAATAAAGAATTGGAACAAAGACTATTTGATGATCTTTATGATAAGAGATTATAAAGAGGCTATATTAAGACATCAATTGTTTGAAGAAGAAGCAACATCAGAAAAAGTTGCCGATATAGCACTTAATAAAGAGTATGCCGAGGGTATAGAGATATATGACTCTTGGCCCAATAAAAAAATGCATATCTATTACGAGGATCTAATATCAGAGCCTAGTGTGACCATATGTGAGTTGGCGAATTTTGTAGGATGTGAAAAATCTGTCCATGAAAAATTTATGGCTGGATACGAGGACCACAGAAACGCATCCATCAGACTGTATAGCTCTTCTTTAGGGCCGTCAGTTACTGGGGGAGTTAAAAAAGATTACCACAAATTTAGACTATCCTATGAAGAGAGGGTAGAATCAGATCGTCTGATTCGGGAAGGAATTCCTGTCTTGTACGAAAAGTACCTTACTAGGTATACTACAAAAAAGGAGAGTCGAGATGCTTGACCTAATCAAAAATCATTGGCTGTGCTTCCTGTTGGGCGGCGCAGTTGGCTATTGTCTACACTTCTGCCCCATTCTTTGCAGCAGCGCAGGCGTATGTCCGGTTGATGGCCTCTGTAATCCTGCTTGTGCTTGCGATAATTGCGTATGTGACGTGTGCAAGTGTGACGACACCGGTTGCAAGTGTCCTAACTGAATGGTAAAGTAACTAAACACCGGTTCGGTGTAATCTATCTAGGAATAAAAAGGAGGGATAAAAAAATGGACGAAAAATTTCAGGCACAGCAAACCGCCCCAGAACAGCAGCCTAATCTTGTTATAGAAGCCTTGACCGCACATTTTGTAGCAAAAAGCACTGAGGCTCTTGCTAGGTTGGCTATCTATACCCAAAAGCCTGTTGGTATCGGGGAACATTCTAATATATTGGAGGAATGCGCGTCTGCCGCTTTGGATTACGATAGCGCACAAAGCACGCTAGAACGCCTTCATACTTTATTTGGAAATAAACCGGTAGAGAAAGGTTAAATGGGATTTTTTAAATATCCGGTTAGGATAAACTTGGGAATCACGGCATATGGATCTGGTGATTTTCAAACATATAAAATTCTCGTTGACGATTTTGATGTGCCACACACATATTTATCGGGACATAAAGATACTCTTGAATGCATAGAAAGACTGTTTTACGATTATTTTGAGCACTCATTAGATTGGGAACGTGTTAAGTTCATTAATGCAAAAACTGTTAAAAAAGATAATGAGTTGCCTCATTTATTTTTGAATTATGTATGCATGACAAACTCTTTTTTTGAACCAAAAAAGGGTGAGTGGAGCACATTTATAGAGGTTTACAAGAACGAAAACGGCAAATTTAAAAACTATGAAGAAATTATTACGAAAATTGGGGACGTTATTTTTTAAATGGGGTCTGGAAGATTCGGAGTCGATAGATGACGATGGCCGTGTTGCCGAGATATCTTTTTCTATCGATGAAAAAGAACACATCTATATACACTGTTTTTATAAAGAGGACGACGAGTCAAGGACGACTTTTGCAAAGCTCTATACTCATATAAATTGCGGTAGTCTTTCTTCCGAGATTCTTGAAATAATACATCACCAGTACCAAGAAGAAGAAAACCTTGAGGAATACTTAAAACTTCTGGCCAACATTTCTGAATACCACAACGATCACATGTTGGAATCTAACTCGCACACAAGTCCTGATCCTTTAGTAAAACCCACACAGGTCATAGACGGACAAGAAGGTGGCGATCTGTTTTGACTTATGTTCTGGAGAATAGGTATGACGAGCAAAGAAATAGCTTGGGAAAAGTGGGAAGACGACATAGTACAGGAAAGACCAGCAGATACAATAAAAAGTGACGCTTCCGATGAAGATGATGAATTATCTATCGAGGCTTTAGAAGCTGCTTTTTCTCAAGAAATTCCCAAAGTAGTCTCTACGGCAGTTGGTATATTTGAAATATATGACAGGAATAAACCCAGCAACAATTATGACTGCTGGCTGGGTCATACAAATTTTGACATAACAAACGAAATAAAAAATAGTATTGAAAAAATAGGGGGCGTAGAGGTATTAAAAATACTAACAAGATACCGATTCTTTGTGGGTGTTGCAAAAATGTTTGATTTTAAAACGGTAAGAATTGAGATAGAAAAAATTCTATGCGGAAAACACATAGAAGATCAAGACGAGTCTATTTTAGATGACGAAACCCGCGTTGCAGTAGACAATATAAAATCTAGGATATCTTCTCAAAAACTGTGGGCTATATACGTTTTTCCAAATGGACAGATTGACTATATTAGCTCAGACAGTCCAACTGATACAGAATATCTTGACAGACTACAAGTATTTAAAGCTGCTGAAGAATATTCTGGAGGTCTGTTACTTAACAATTTGGCAACAGAACAGTAACAAAATGGTGTATAATATCTTAGGAATGGATCTCTTTATATAGGAATAAAAGGATATCAAAAAAACCGCATATATGAAAGGCGGTTATCATGGCAGTTCCCACAGCATTTTTAAGAGGCACTACCGGAAGTGCGTTTGTCGCACAAAAGCAGGGTGGAGCTATGGTCGGTATCACAGATGCCACCACCACCACAGAGGGGAATCCTATCACAAAGGCTATTGCCTTAAAGGATGTGATAGCCGAATCCCCCGCCAACAGAGGCATGAATCTACCAAAACTGCTCGCCGCAGGTGTTTACACCGCGCAAAAGGCAGTTAGCGGTGGAGCCTTTGCCTTTACTCCCGCAGGAAAAGATAGAACCTCATCAGATCCACAGTTCGTGATGATGAGAGTTGCTGTTACCCTTGGTGGAGTAAGCAACACTGTTCTACAGAGCGGTGCTGGTGACTTTAACCGCAGGTCTATTCATTCTGCCCAGACTCAGTTCGGAGCAAAGACTCTGACCAAATGGGCCGCTAATCAGTTCTCTTGGGTTGGCGTTGCTAACCAAAGGCATAACTGGATTTCAGGAGTTCCTGCTACGCTAAAGACAACTCACTTCTGGGATATTAGCGATGCAGACGCAACTGACCTAGTAGACGACGACGCCCTGCCAACTCTGGCAGTTCCGGGCGAGCTTGTTTACCTTGAAACTGGCAAGACGCCAACTCAGGATGATTACCCAGCCAAGACCGGCTAATCATTCTATAGCTTGATTTCATGGAGGGGGGAAGGCTATTTGTCCTCCCCCCTCTTTTAATCTCTGTACTCGGGAGAAAATTGAAATGGAATCAGATATCCTATCCATTCCAGTACTAGCAGCGATAGTAGCAATTGTCATAGGCCTAGGAAAGGTTATTGAGGTTCTAATTTTAAAAGCGGTTCCGCAAAGATCCATTTTAATGGACGATGAGAGAGACTGGGTACAACATACTTACAAGATAATATCTCGGCAAGATTCCGATGGCACGCCGTTAGTTTACGTTCCTAGGAGTTGGGCAGAAACCCAAAAAGATATGCAGCAAGTTATGATTCAGATAGTTAATGATCAAAGAAGGATTGCTGACATATTAGACAGAATAGAGAAGAAATTAGAAGAGAAGAAATAATGAATCTAGTCCCTTACAGCGAAGCGTTAGAACAAATAAAAGAAGCGGACGTTCTTTTGTTTCGCAGTGAGGGACTAATTTCTTGGCTTATAAAAAGATACGGCAGCGGAGTCCACAGTCACGCCGCAATGGCACATTGGGATGATGACAATCTTGATTGTATTGAGTTCAGGGAATTCAAGGGTGGAAGATCAGTTTCATTAAAAGGTCAGGTAGCAACTCATCCTGATAACATAGATGTGTTTAGAATTGCTGACTCCATATGTTTTGAAAACGAAAAATACTACTTTACAGAAGAGGTTGCCAACAAAGTCACCGATGTAATTCATGACATCACCGGTCTTCCATACGGTTGGAAAAACTTCTGGAAGCTGGGTAAGCATTATCTACCTTTCTGTAGACTAGCGGAGCAAAATGTAAAAGACGACGATCCCACAACCATATTTGTATGTAGCACGGCGGTAGTATATGCGTATCGAATGGCGTATTTTGACCCCGTACCATACCTAGCAGATTCCGCTGTCACACCAGCAGACCTAGCTAGGTCGTCTGTTTTTCAATATAAGTTTACTATCCAGAAGGATTGGTGATGGAGGATTTAGAACTCCTGCTTCTAGGATTTGCTTTTTCGCTAATAATGTTAGGTATAATAATGAAGACCAAATGTCATTGAGGATTACATCATGCGCAAATTCCTTTTCTTAACAGTCCTTTTTTTAGGGGCGGTTCTAAATACCGGTCCAGCAAACGCGCAACCTTTAACTATCGACCAAGCACTAGATGCGGTGTGCAGGGTCAACACCAACGAAGCCAGAGGTAGTGGAACTGTCTTTCAAGAAGACGAAGAAAACTACTATATACTGACCAATGGTCACGTAATTGAAAGAGCTAAAAGAGGGCATTTAGAATTCTTTCAAGACGGTTACAAGTCTGCAATGCTTCCTTTTAAAACTGAATACGTAGCTTACGAAGAAGGCACCGCTCTTGACCTAGCTATAGTCTCAGTAAAAAAGAAATATTTTGGCCGATACCCCCCGAGGGTAATTCCCCTAGCTCCCAAAGGCACGAAAATTGGTGCGAACGATCTTGTTATGGCTGGCGGGTGTCCTTCTGCTCAATGGGCCTGCGCTTGGAAGGGTAGGGTTCTTAGTAACACGGGAGCCGTTGTTAGCTTTAATGCGGCTCCCATCGGTGGACAGTCTGGTAGCGGTGTTCTCATTCTTGTTAAAGATGACAGGGGAGAGATTCACACTAGACTGGGCATCTTACTAGCTTGGAGAGTTGGAGACGGGGCTTGGACAGATGATGGCCCAAATGACTACGGCGCTGGCTTATCTTTAAAGCAAATTTACGATATCATTGAGGGTAATGGTCAGGGGTATCCTATTGAAACTTCTTACAATTTGGTGTACGAAGAAAAAGAAGAGGTGAAAAACACCAAGTCCGCAGAAGAAAGATTAAGTAAGGTTTGTCCGCATTGTGGTCATAAAATTAAAGACCATGTGGTTATTCCCTATGAAGGTGGCCTTAGAAAGACCGTCAGGGGTGAGTTTATGTTTTGCCCTGAACTGAAGCTCTCCGATGGGAGCATCGAAGATACGGCAAAATATTATGGTGGCATCAAAGTTGGTGAGTTATACGAAGGAAGCGGGTTGTTTCCTTGGTGTCCTTGGGATAACAGGCCTCCAAACCAACCTCCTCAATTACCCCCCTCCAACCCAAATCCGCCAGACAACGGCGGTGGTTTTGATGGCTGGCCCGGTAGACCAGATCTCGGTGGCCCCGTAGATCCTCCCGTAGACCCTCCTGTGGACTTTGGGAAGGAGCGACAGGAGTACCTCGACAAGATTACCGAGCTTCAAGAAAAGCTGACTAATTTAGAGGGTCTTTCCGAGAGTCTCAAGGCAGAGTTGTCTGGAATTAATGGGAATCTTTCGGGAGCCAATAATGAAATCGACGGACTAAAAGACATGCTTGGCGCTGTTGAGGGCCAGAAGCTAACTCTTAAGTCTAGAATTGATGAACTTTTGAGCTTTGCGAGTGATAAAGATAGGGTTATAGATGAATTGAAAGAAGGAGGAATGCATTATCTTGATGGGCCAACTGGCGGTAATGGCAACACTGTTGAAAATGTAAGCTTTACTCTTGGTGGTATGAGCTTGGGAATGTTGGCGTTAAAATACGGAGTTCCGTTGTTACTCAACAGAAGACGAAGAAAAAAGAAAAAGGATGAAGATAATGAAGATTTAGATAGAGAAGAAGGGTATGATAACATGGGGCCTTCGCATCCTCCAAGCTTGGATGATGGCCCAAAAGAGCATGTTCATCGACACGAACATATTCATAAACACAAGCATGCAAATGAATATATAATGCCTCCTGATGAATGCCCTCAACCTCAAACAAGCAATGAAATTGACGATTCGCAGAGAGGACAGAGCGGGCCTAATTCTGGGTTTGCTGGATATGGGATGCCTGTAAACGTAGCAACCCCATATTATCAGCAGCCACAACCGGTCCATGGACTTCCACCACAGTTTATTAATATACCGTTTAGCACTAGAAAAACGGTAACATCAGAGCAGATTATGACGGTTATTGGTGAATTGACTAATGAGTATCGAAACGACCAAACCATGACGATGGGGCAGCTTGATACACTTATTCGTCAGCGCCTAAAAGAAAAATTTAACATAGAATAAGGAGTTCCTTAAATGGCAGATAATCTTATCATTCCCACCCACGACGCAATTCTCCCTTACATGTTTAAGGGTGTAAAGTGGGCCATCCCCAACGTAGGGGACAACAAAGAAACCATGAATCTTGCCTTGGCTCGCCTGTTTGAAAAGGTTGGCGAACACCTACAGGCATTTTCGGTTCGTACCGACTGTTTCGTTCCCGGCCCTCCAACGCTTGGCGCGGTGAAGCATCATCACAACATGTTTGTCCGTTTGTGCAATCTGATTGACACAAACACCAAGAGAGACAACATGGAAAGACTTGAGGCTCATCACATCAGTCACGAGAGACGGGCTTTCAAGCTTTATCCAATTCGTTACTTCGATGTAAAGAATGACTACTGCCGTAGATGGATTGAGCTATGTCTTCAGGGTCTCAGCAATATCGCCCAGCTAAGTGAAAACACTTGGGGCAACGATTGGTCAGAACCTACGGCTAAGGAAATGAAGAAGCTCTTCCGCGAAGGCTACAGGCTTATGTGCGTAGAACTATTCAGAGTTCCTATTGCTACAGCAGAAAAGGTCTTCAGCGACGAAGGGGACGCCTTCTTCTTGACAACTGAAGACTTCGGCAGTTATGATGTCAGCCACATTCCTACCATCGAATGGATTAAGCATCCTGCTCTTGGTAGTGAATTTACTGAAGACGAGCTTCGTCCGATTGCAACTCCTAATGTTCCGGTTGCTCCCGGCGTAGAAGACAATGACCCCAATTCACCCAACCGTGTACTCGAAAGAGAGATGCAGGGTAATGGTGGAGAGGTTATAGGGTAATTAATTCGATTTCTACTTGATGGCCCCCGAAGGGGGGCCATCTTTTTTTTACACAGGAAGGATGCCTACCATGAAATTTCTAATCGCTTTAATGGCCGCTGCCATTTTATCCCTGCCCACACACACTTCGGCAGAAGACAAATCTGTAAAAGAGATTTCTCAGCTTTTGCAAGACATTTCTGTAACAGTCAAGAGCGGGGGTGGAGAGGGTTCTGGAGTAATTATTACACGAACTATTCCCATTGCCATAGACTCCAAAGGCAAACCGCTAACGGCAAAGGTAAATTTTATCTGGACGGCAGCACATGTAATCGACAATTTAAGGTCTGTTAGAACAGTAATCAAGGATGGTAGGCCAATTAAGATTGTTGAATTTAAGGATGCTCAAATCGTTCAGGAGTTAGTCGAAGATGGCCGTCGCGTTGGCGAGGTCAAGATGGAAGCCAAGGTTATTAAATATAGCGACTCTGAAAACGGAGAAGACCTAGCTCTTCTGATGGTTAGAAAGAAGGGCTTTATTGACAAATCTGTAACCTTCTATAATGACACTGGCAAGCCGGTGGCTATTGGTACAGAATTATACCATGTGGGAAGTTTGCTTGGCCAAACTGGCTCGAACAGCCTGACGAGGGGTATAATATCTCAGATAGGAAGAGTTCTTGACTTGGGTACTGGCGATGGTGTAGTTTTTGACCAAACGACGGTTACGGCATTTCCGGGGTCCAGTGGCGGTGGCGTTTTTCTATCAGAGAGGTCGGGAAATAAGGCGGGACAATACGTGGGAATGCTGGTTAGAGGTGCGGGAGAAACTTTCAATCTTATAGTGCCCGTTAGAAGGATTAGAGAGTACGCACAAAGGGAGGGAATTCTATGGTCCGTTGATGAAGCTGCGCCTACCCCTACGCTAAAGGAGATTCTATCTTTACCGATAGAAGGAGGGGCAACAAAATCAAGTGAAGGAATCAAGCTCACAAAGGACTCTGTGAAGTTTCCGGTACTATTCAAACATAATCACCACAGAGGCAACAACGATGCTAAACGTAAGTAAACTGTCCGGTCTATTCTCATCACGCAGATTTTGGGTCGCTGTTGGGGGCGTTGTATTTGTGATATTCGACGGTCTTGGCACTGGCATTTCACCCGAACAAGTTAACCATGTAGTCCTATTGGGGGGCGCTTGGATTGTCGGGGATAGCCTTAGAGCATCATAGGTTAGGTTAAATGAAGATTATCTGTACCACCGTGGTTAGGGCTGCTGAACATGGCTCTAACCACGGTGGGCTTTATGTTATCGACGTAGAAGAAGAGCGCGTAATTCATTACGCTCCCTACGACGAGAAATTTGTCAATGACAACGAGCGAGGTGGCGAGCGTGGCCTTAGAGGAATATGTGTTCTCGACGATAGAATTATCGTTGCCAGTGCCACTAGCCTTATCGAGCTAGACAAAGAAACTTTTGAAGTAGTCAAAAGGCTTGAAGACCGCGAGGCTTTTCGTTCAATTCACGAGATATGCTTTTTCGCCGGTTCTATTTGGGTCACCTCTACGGCAATAGATTGTATAGTGCAGGTAGACCTAGACTTTAACGTCGTTGGCATCTATCAAATATTAGGTGAAAGCCAAAGCGATTACAAAATTCTTACGGGCAAACACCTGACAGACGTGTCTAAAGTTCAGGAAAACGACAGCTTCCATATTAATTCAATTTCCTCCTTTTCCGATAGGCTGGTAGTTGGTGGATTAATCACACATCTATATGACTTTGACACCATGAGTGTCGTCGAGTCAATGCCCATAATTCAAAACGCTAAAAGCTTCCAGCATAATTTCTATGAATACGATAATTTTAATCTCGTTAACTTAACGGGTTGGAATAAATTGGGGGTTATTAGAAATTCTATTTGCGAAACTACTGATGTCCCCCGTTCTAAGTCAGTTAAATATTATGCCGATGATATAGCTGAAAATAACTGGAACAGAGGATTGGCTAGATTGGAGAACTACATTTTTGTAGGCTCTTCACCGGCTAGAGTTCTTATGTTTGACATGAAAACAAAGAAGTTTGAGAAAGAGATTGGTTTAGAAGAGGATATGCGTCACTGTATTCATGGACTAGAAATACTGGAGCCATAATGGACAAAGCTATACGGGTAGAAGATTTAAAGGACTGGCAAGAGCCTTTTGAAAGAATACTGAGCCATATGTATAAAGGGAAAACCGGAAGCCCTCTCAATATGCCAGACGAACACAAGAATAAGCTTATAGAAGATGCTTATTTTCTTAAAACCCTATATGACCGTTCTGGAGTGGTGGTGTCAGACTTGAACAGTATAATTGAAATTGACAAATCAAAAGACCCGGCTAGCCACATGGAATTTACCTGTAAGCTGCTGGGATTTAGAGGGAAGTATACCTACAAGAAGTTTGATGACGAAATTATTCAGGAGCTAAACAGAAAAAATATTGACAGCGCGAGCGGCGTAGAGGAAACATATGACCTTTGCGTAACCAGAGTTCCCACAAAGATATCAGAAGTCAACATGGAAGATGGGGGCTGGTATTTAGTTGTGTCTAAGCTGACAAAAAAGTATTCGTTTAGTGTTCGTGCTTATAGATATTTAACGGCTGTGGCTTTTTAAAATGGGAAAGACTATTAGGAAAAAGAGCAAGCGAGACAGGAAGCGCTTAAAGAGTGAGAGACGGAACAGGAACAAGAAACGAGCCTATGAAACCTCGACAAAATAGACCCTCTTGGCACGATTATTTTATTGGGCTTGCTTACTACGTTTCCACAAGAAGTCACGACTCTCAGACTCAAGTGGGCTGCGTTATAGTTAATAGCCAGCATGCGGTTGTTGGAGTTGGGTACAACGGATTCCCCGGCGGCGTGGATGACAGCGCCCTCCCTACAACCCGACCGGGAAAATACCCGTTTATGGTTCACGCAGAAGCTAATGCTGTGAGCAATCTAATTGTTAAACATATGGATTATTACACGGCTTATATCACCCATCTCCCCTGCGCTACTTGCGCAAAACTACTGTGGCAAAACGGAGTTCATGAGTGGTATGTGCCAAAAGACTCAAAGGCACACGGTCAAACCGAAGAAGACCGCATAGTTTATGAATTCTTGTCTAGCAATGGTCTTGAAGTTAATTTTATCGAACCCGACCTGTCGCATCTAAATCAACTGGTGAGTAGTCTGAAAAGTTCTTCGAGTTAGTGAGAAATATAGTGTATATCTATTGCTGGATTTTATAGAGTTCTAAGCGACGGCGCACAAAGCTGCCCCTCCTATAAGAGCTAGAGCGACACTTATCCAGCCAGCCCGCGAGCATCAAGCATTATTTGTAATCATAATGAACTTAAGCTATACTAATAGACGTGAGCGTTACTATGCTGTGCTTGATTAGTTTCCAGTGTCGTTCTTAAAAATTACAGACCCGTAGCCTACCCGCTACGGGTCTTTTTTATAAGGTATTCAGAGAGAGGCAGCCATGAAAGAACCCCCAACGGGCTTTACAACCAAGGCTAAAATAACTAGAGTAGTTGACGGTGATACCGTAGATGTTCTAATTGAAAGGCGAATGCGCATTAGATTAGAGGATTGTTGGGCGCCAGAAACACGGACTAGAGATAAAGAAGAAAAGGCGAGGGGGTTAGCGTCCAAACAGTTTGCAAAAAATAAACTTTTGTACCGAGACGTTGTCGTTCATATACCCTCTGACCCAGAAGGAGAGATAAAGGATGTCTTCACCTTTGGTCGGGCGATTGGGAGAGTCTTCCTTGACGGAGAGGATTTCTCAGCTATAATGGTTAGGGAAGGTCTAGCTACCGAGACCAAAAACGGATAGAAATATATACGATGTCAGTCACAGAACTACAAAATTATGCGTTTGTTAGCAAATACGCTAGATGGATTCCCGAAAAGAAAAGAAGAGAAACTTGGAAAGAATCTGTCACTCGCGTTAGGAAGATGATGCACGAACGATACCCCGAGGTCAACGGGGATATTGATTGGGCGTATGACCTAATGTATAAAAAGCGAGTCTTAGGTTCTCAGAGGGCGCTACAGTTTGGTGGCGAGCCTATCCTCAAACATCACGCGAGAGTGTATAACTGCATTGCGTCGTATGTTGATAGACCAAGATTTTTTCAAGAATGCATGTATCTTCTTCTTTGCGGTTGCGGCGTAGGCTTTTCGGTGCAGAAGCATCATGTAGAAAAGCTGCCTAAGTTGATTCAAAAGAAAGACGGCACTAAGAAATTCACCATCCCAGACACAATAGAGGGGTGGTCTGATGCTGTTGGTGTTTTAGTCGTCAGTTATTTTGAAGGTTGCGAACTGTTTCCTGAGTATGTAGGGAAGACCGTAAGCTTTGACTTCTCAGAAATCAGGCCAGCCGGTTCGTACCTAAGTTCAAGTTCAGGCAAAGCTCCCGGCCCAGAGCCTCTCAAAAAAGCCCTGACAAACATTAAGAAAGTTTTAGACAAAGCGCTGAAGGATGCGCTATTTTCAAATAAAAAACTGAGACCTATAGATGTCTACGACGTTGTTATGCACGCTGCTGACGCTGTTATCTCTGGTGGTGTGCGTAGGAGTGCTACCATTTGCCTCTTTTCGCCAAACGATGAGGAGATGGCATTGGCAAAGACTGGTAATTGGTTTCACGATAATCCTCAACGTGGTCGTTCTAATAATTCTGCTCTGCTACTTCGTGATAAGACCAGTCCTGAACAATTTACATCATTAATGCAATCGGTTAAGGAGTTCGGTGAGCCGGGGTTTGTTTGGTCAGACTCTACAGAGCTTATCGTAAATCCCTGTGTGGAGATTGGGCTTTATCCTGTTGATGAAAAAACCGGCAAGACCGGATGGCAAGCGTGCAATCTTAGCACTATCAACTGCGCAAAAGTAAAAACAAAAGAAGAGTTCTTCGAGTCCTGTCGAGCCGCTTCAATTATAGGAACCCTCCAAGCCGGGTTCACCACCCTGCCATATTTAGGTGAAGTAAGCGAAAGAATTTTTAAAAGAGAAGCCTTGCTGGGTGTCTCCATGACGGGAATAATGGAGCAGCATGAGCTTTGTCTGGACCCAGATGTTCAAAAAGAAGGCGCCAGAGTTGTCAAGAGAACGAATAAAGAGCTTGCTGCAAAAATCGGAATTAATCCAGCAGCTAGAACTACTTGTGTTAAGCCTGAAGGAACTGCTAGTTGCATTCTTGGTACTAGTAGTGGCATTCATCCTCATCATGCCAAGCGCTATATTAGACGTGTGCAAGCTAATAAACTGGAAGATATCTACCAACACTTCAAAAAAACGAATCCACGGGCGTGTGAAGAATCGGTCTGGTCCGCTAATGATAGCGATGATGTTGTTTCTTTTTGCATAGAAGTGCCAGATGGCGCAAAGCTTAAAAATAAAGTCGGCGCCATAGATTTGTTAAGCTGTGTTAAGACTACCCAACAAAATTGGGTGATGACAGGAAGAACTGACTCACTATGCGTGAAGAGTTTTCTTCAACACAATGTTTCAAATACAATCAATGTAAAGCCTGAAGAATGGGAAGACGTAGAGAAATTTATATTTAAAAATAGAAAGTATTTCTGTGGAGTTTCTCTTCTCCCCGTGAGTGGGGACAAGGATTATCCGCAAGCCCCCTTTACAACGGTCTACCTTCCCAGCGAGATGGTGTCTCATTATGGGGATGGCGTTGTATTTGTCAGTGGGTTAATAGAAGTTGCTCTCAATCTGTGGGAAGACAACCTTTGGATTGCTTGCGATGCTCTAATGGGCCTAGGAACCAAGGTCAAAGGCAACGGAAAGAAAGACTGGGTCGATAGGTGTACTCGTTTCGCAAACAAGTATATGGATGGGGATATCAAAAAACTTTCTTATTGTATGAAAGACGTATACAATTGGAAAGAATGGGTAGACATTAAAGGGTCTTATAGTTCTGTAGATTACACTCTTTGTGTAGAGGAACATGACAACACTACGCCGGAACAGGAGTTGGCTTGTTCTGGTGGTGTGTGCGAGATTATCTAGGATAAAAAATGTTTTTTATGACACGGTGTGCGGAGGAGGATAGCATGGCACTTGCGGACGAGGAGGGTTCACTACAGGTCAAATTATTGTCGGACAAAGCAACGCTGCCATCTAAGGCGAATCGCTTTGATGCCGGGTTTGATTTGTACGCTTCTGAAAGCGTTTCAATTGACCCAGAATCAAGAGAGCTTATTGGCACTGATGTTGCTGTAGCAATACCCAACGGCCACGTGGGGCTTATTTGGCCCCGCTCTGGTCTAGCTGTAAAGCAAGGCATAGATGTTTTTGCCGGGGTGATTGACGCTGAATATAGGGGAGAGATTAAAGTCTGTCTGTACAACTCAAGCGATGATATCGTGGAACTTTTGGAAGGCGACCGGATAGCTCAACTTTTAATTCAAAAAGTAGATAACTTTTTTATTAGAAAGGTGCGAGAGTTAGAC
>Ga0209501_10001047_pt1 | contig 31503 bp, 30 predicted proteins | sample ArcticOcean_MG_C_4_FD_187434 | JGI IMG/M metagenome (GOLD analysis project Ga0209501, IMG submission 187434) | Marine microbial communities from western Arctic Ocean - ArcticOcean_MG_CB4_134 (SPAdes) (version 2) | ecosystem: Environmental > Aquatic > Marine > Oceanic | place: Arctic Ocean...
ATACTCGTCTTCAAAACTGCACCCAATGTGATCCGGCCGTCGAATCTTTAACCATACCCCAGGCCAAGTCAAACACCCTTCATCCATAATGACCATCTCTGTACCTTCACTAATAATTTGAGGATTAAAACAAGCGATAATCTCTTTCTTCTTTACATCTGAGTACATGACAAACGCACGTTCCATGACGCCACACTGATTTGCTGACAACCCGATTCCATGAAAATTCTTCATGGTTTCTATCAGATTTTCCTTCAGTTCTTTTCTATCCAAGTCTTCACTACATCCAGACAAAGGAATAGTAAGAGCTATATTCTCTTTTTCAAGTAATGTATATATTGCCATATTATATTCTTCCATAAAAAATTGGTGAATGGTTAGTCATATTATCATCAAATAGATACCAAGCACAGTTATCCTTACCTGTCATATTACCAAACCATTTTATTCTTCCAACACTAACAATCTTGGAACATATCTTTATATATTCTGCCGACTGTTTAGTATGGACCCAATCCGCATCAAATAACAACCACGTTGGTTTAAGTAAGGAAAAATGGTCAATCATGGGATGAAGCAAAGTTCTGTTCCAAGGCGGATTCGTTATAATGTATTCAGATTCTAAAACCTCCAAAATTCCAACCTCACTATAATCGCACTCATGTATTCCTTTTGCTTGGGGTTCAATATCACTTGCCCACATACAAATACCTTTTGTTTCTAGATGTTTTATTAATGCCCCATTACCAGCACAAGGTTCTGCGAATAGAAAATCATCTGGTAAATGTTCCATTAGAGGCTCCACTGCTTCCATTGGTGTAGGATAGAAGTCTCTTGGCTTTCGTTCAAAGTCGCTTCGTTTACCCATCATTCAACAACATGACTAAAGTTTCTCACCTTCTCAAATTTGATTGTACTTCTAAACTTATCTGCCAATATATCCTGTTTGTGACTAATTACAAATACGTTTTCATCACCTAACGTATTCAAAATCTTTAGAAACTCATCTGTTCCTGTACTGTCCAAGGAACTATCAAAAATCTCATCCAACATTAATAGATTAGTATTGGTGCTGTTCTTCATCTTTGCGACAGCTCTCCATGTAAATAGAAGTGCCAAATCAATACGCATCTTCTCACCTTCACTGAAAGAATCATAAGTAAACTCATCACGATATCTTGACTTGATGGTTTCCTCAAAACTTTCATTCAAAGTGAAGTTCACATAGAACTCCATAGAAGTTAAATAGGTATTAATCAACTTATTCATGATAGGAAGATACTGTTTGATAATCTTGGTCTTAATACCAGTGTCTTGCAGCATGTTCTTTGCAGCTTCTGAATAAGTTATATCCTCACGCAATTTAGATTTATGTTCCTCTATGGTATTCAGACTTTCTTTTAGTTCTTTCAATTTATTGTAATCAGACTTACTTACATCCCCTATTTCTAGTTGAGTAATTTCAGTTTGGAGTGTAGAGTTAAACTTTTCCAGTTGTACAACAGAGCTATTATCTTTAGCCATCTGTACTTCATTCTCTCGTATTTTATTTGCAACATCAGAAATCTCTTGTTGTCTGTCTTTTGACTTCTTTAGTTCTTCTTCAAGTTCCTTCAATCCGTTTGAGAATTTGGTTACTTCTTTCTGCTTATCAGATATCATTTCTTTCTTGAAAATTTCATCTATATGTTGCTGACAAGTGGGACAGTCATCATTATTTTCAAAGAAGTCAACAACCTTAGAATGTGCTTTATGCTTCTCTATCAAAGTAGACTTTATATCTCTAAGCTTGTTATAACTATTTTTAACTTTCTCAGTATCAGAAATTTGAATTAACAGGTTATCGTTCTCCTGTTGAAGTTTCTTAATAGTTGACTTTCTTGAGAAAATCTCTTCTTCATTACCACTGACAAGACTTGTTTTTTCTTCAATCAACTTATCCTTATTTTTCTTTACATTATTAATGTATTGTTTTTGTAATTCAACCTTCTCTGATGTAAGTTCCTTTTGATAATCTATATCCTTAATATTATCAGCTATGGTTTTAAGTTTCTGTTTCAACAACATATTCATCAACGAGAAAATCTGAATATCAAGAATCTCTTCTACCACCTCTCTACGATGGCGCGCCTTCAGTTGCATGAATGGAACAAATGCAGATGAACCAAGAATAACAACTTGAGTAAAACTACGATAGTTTAATTTAAGGATTTGTTGTTCTAGATACTTCTGATAATCTTTTACATTTGCATCTTGATTATACATCTTACCATCGATGTATATCTCAAAAACATTTGGCTTAATGCCGCGAACCACTTTAATATTCTTGGAACCAATTTTAAATTCTATCTCTACAAGACAACTACTGTTATTCACAGAATTTAATAGTTGAGGTTTATTAATACCCCGAAAAGGTTTACCAAACAAACCAAAACACAATGCATCAAGAATTGTAGACTTGCCTGCGCCGTTCTCGCCAATAATTAGTGTAGTGGGGTTTCGGTTTAGTTGTATTTCTATAAAATTATTACCAGTTGAAAGAAAGTTCTTCCAACGAACATATTTAAATTCAATCAAAGTTCTAAATCCTGTTCAAGGCTATCAGCAATGTTTCTTAATGTCTGGATATTTTCTTTTGCTCTTGCCTTCACCGTATTACAATCGTCACATATATATCCTCTAAATTTGCCTGTTACATGGCAATGATCTGCGACAAAACAAGTAGCCTTTTTTGTGTTTATCCAAGAACCAGTTTCAAAAATTTCTTTTTGTGTTCTTTTGCAGTGTGGACATTTGTATATGTCAAGGTCTGGTAGAGAATTATATTTTTTAATCAGTTTTAATTTACGATTTTGAACATTTATACACTGTTTACAGTCATTTCTTTGTTCGTTTTTTGTTCTAAAACCAAAATTTTCTAAAGATTTCAATTCTCCACACTTTATACATTTTCTAAGATTTATAGGTGGTTCCTCGTCTAAAAATTCACATAAATTATTCAAAGTTCTAAATCCTGAGCCTCGTTATATAATGTTCTCATTGTATTTTTAAGTCTGGTCTTATCCAATGTCACATCTAATTCATCAACATATTTTTCAAGCAGAGTCATAGTATCTTCTGTATTTTCAACAATATCATCTGATACATTACTTGCATCCAGATCAGAAAAATCTTCAATAATCTTTACTTCATATGCATCAGCATCTAGAAGTCTATCAACAAACTTATCAAATTCATACAGGTCTTTCTTATTAACCACAATCAATTTTACATACTTGTCTCTATATTGTTCAACATCATGATTACTGTAATCTTCTTGAGTATCATCATAAAATATCTTATTGAAAAGTGTATAGGTGTTTACAATACGCTCAAGTTCTCTTGTATTCGTATCAAAAATATGAAATCCTTTTGGATCGTTATAATCGCTCCAAGTAATTTCATATGGTGTTCCTAGATAATAAATTTGACCATCATCAGACTTATGATGAAAATGTCCACTAAAGACAGTATCAAACCTACGAAACATTTCTTTTTTATGTCCCTCTAATGAAACTTGTCCGCTATACATTTCAAAACCAGATATTCCCAAGTGGCCCATAATAATATCTGACTTTGCAGTATTGAGAATTTTTATAGACTTATCATAATTATTTGCGTTAATCCATGGCATAAACAAAATAGGAGTTTCATCAAATTCTACAATCTGTGGTTCAGAATAAATTGATGTAAGCATATCTTCACCAACAAGCTCATTCATAGAATTTACTTCATTGGTATTCTTATAATAGGTATCATGATTACCAATAATGATATGCAAATCAATACCTAGTTCTTTAAACCGCTCAATGAACCGACTACGAAAATCATTCGCAATACGATAACTTATATATTTTCGACGGTCAACAACATCTCCCATATGAACACACGTTGTAATATTTCTCTCTTTTAATGTAGGAAAGAAAATATTATCATAAAATTTATAGAAGTAATCGTTGAAGTTTAGATTGTCGTTGCGCGCACCGAAATGAGTATCAGTTACTATTGCTATCTTCAATATTCGACTCCATGAAAGGTTCTAAGCCTTTAGACTTATCTGTTGGTTTCTTTTTTGGTTTATATACATCTTCCTCTGGAAGCATTATACTGGGATCAAACCCTTGTACAGAATACGATGTATCATCACCATCCATAGTATTCCAAGATACATATGCGGTTTTCTCTATTATTTTGTTTCTGACATGGGTTTGTTTTTTTTCTTTGGAGATTCTTCGCAAGAAGGCGTAGTAGATGATTTGGGTAAAGTATGCGAAAGGATTCTGCGACTTCTCTGGATTGAAATTTTTAACATATTGTAAACAATTCTCGATCCCATCTGATATCATTTCCTCTCTATATGTGTAATTAATAAAGTTGGGACGATAAGATAAATGAGTAGCAATTTTTAAAAAACATTCGCCTATATAATTTGTAACTGGTGGTTGGGGTTCACCAACATTCTCAGCCACATCACATCTCTCTCGCCATTCAATCATAGCTTCTAAAAATTGTTTATTATTAACGTAATGGGTATTCGTAGTTCTTTTAGCCATTATTACTCCTTCATAACTTAAACAATAATACACCAATACAATGTAAAAGTCAATTCCCTTTTATATTTTTCAAATGGTACTTGACTTTATAAAAAAGATGTGTATAATAGCTATGTGGTGTTTTAATGTATAGTATCTTCAGTTTCTAAATCAGTTAACAAGTCTTCATAAACTTCTTCATTGCTAATATCATCTAAAGATTTTTTATATTTGGGAGAATCTACTTTTACAATTTGTTTTCTCACATGTTCATAATAGCTAGATAACCCTACTGATGCATCAGCAATTATAAGAACATGTGATGTTTTAATATTAAATAATGATTGTTCAGTATAAGGCCCAATCCATCTGGTTAAATTTAAAGATTCTACATGGCCATGTCTTGTAAGTTTAGATTCAACTTGCATTTTTAATGGACGAATTATCTCATAGGAATCATCAACAACATCATCTCCTAATTCACATATAAGTTCTTCTCCATTTAATAATTTAAGAACTTTATAAGTTGTGGTTGTATTCATTTTAATTTTACCTTACTTATTTCGTAGTTAAATTGTTGTTCGTTATAGATATTTATTCGTTCTGAAAAGTGATTAAGCGTAAAATTCCTCCTTTCTTTGTAAGACATATCATCTGCAATATCAAATACTAAAACTCCCAACTTATTTTTAGTAGCGCGCAATCCGCGGCCGATTGATTGCAAAACTCTAATTTTAGACTTTGAGGGCGAGGCGAACACGATGTTATGAAGATTACGAATATTAATGCCAGTGCTAAAAGTACCAAAGCTCGCAATGATGATGGCATCTTTTTCATTTTCAACTATTTCCCTAATTTTCTCACGTTCTAAACTATTCACGCCGCCGTATACAAAAAATATCTTTCTATCCTTTGCAATCTTACTTATCTCTTCGTATAATATTTTTCCATGTTTTTCTACTAATTGAAATAAACATAGTGTATTGCCAGAAATGTTGCAACACAAATCAATAATGAATTTATTCCTAGCGCTATTCGTAACCAGATATTCGAGCTCTTCAGCATAGGTCATTTTCTCTCGTATGGGTGAATGTTTTAACACCACACATTTTATTTTTAAATTTGCAAGAGTTTTTTTATCCATTAACTCTTTAGTTGTTACTACATTATCAACAGGACCAAATAGACCCTCTAGTATTAACTGGTGTGTCTGCGTGCCGTCTAGCGTCCCTGTAAGCCCGAATCTATACTTACATTGGTATAACTTAGTCATTATGCCCGTAAGAGACTTTGCTTTGAATAGATGAGCTTCATCTCCAATCACACAACCAAATTGTTCAAAATATTTTTTAGGCATTTTATAGATAGATTGCCACGTTGATATCGCAACGTCTTTAGTTATCTTTTTATCGTGTCCCTGATATATTTTTTGGCAGTATGTGCCGGGACTCCAACCATAATCTTCAAAGTCAGAATACATTTGTTCAACTAAAGATGTAGTAGGCACTAGTATCAAAGTCTTTAAACCCATCATATGATAATAACGAACTAACGCATATATTATTAAAGACTTACCAGAAGCAGTAGGACTAACAAGCAAAGCCCGATTTTTGGATATGGCGTGTTGTACAGCTTCCAACTGATAATCTCTAATTTTGAGGGATTTTCCTTTTGATTTTGGTTTGAGACTCCTGATGAAATTTTTAACATCCGATAGTACAATATTCCTATCATTTTCTATATCCTCTTCTATTGTATATTCTATATTGTTTTGTTTGCAAAATTTCTTTATGTATAATAACAGACCAACATAGATTTGTCCAGTACCTGGCGAAAATAATCTTATTTTGCCATCCCACATTCGATTACGATACATGGGCATAAATTTAGCGCCAGGCACTTCAAAAGTAAAGAACTCTGTCAACTCTTGTAATGTTGAGGGGTCTACATTATTTAGAGTAAGATATACTTCATTCTTTTTAGATATTCGCATTTTGCAAAGTGCCTGGTTCACCGTAATCACCTCTGAGCATTACATTAAAAGATATACTAGTTCTTGTAACAGGTGTAGGTGGCACCCAATGCGTTAACCATGATGGAAACATAAACATAGAATCTTTATTAGAAGCAAACCAAATTATAGAAGAATTATTAGTATCCATTTTTTTTCTCTTTGGCACTAATACACCTGATTGTGGTCTGGGGTCAAAGAATTGTATGTTTGATGCATCTGTATTATCACAAGGATACCAAACACCAGAAAATACATTATTAGAATGTGTGTGTGGTGGGTGGGCTTGGTTTGGTTCAGATATATTTATCCACATACCTGTAATTTCTATTTTTTTATATTCGTATTCATATAGTTGACACATTTCTTCTGTTACTTTGTATACTTTTTTGACAAAGGGTTTAAATGCATCTACTTTTTGTAGATTGTTATCCACCGATTGTCTAACAAAAGACCGATTATCTTTTCTCATTTGATTAGTTTTTATGCAATTTGTTATTTCATCTTTTGCAACAAATTTACTTTCAAATACTATTGTTGGAAAACATGTATAAAATTTTACATCAGCCATGATATTATGCTCCATCTTGTTCCTTTTGTTACTACCTTTGCTTGATGTGGAAACATAAAATTGGAAGGAAATATAATTCCAGAACCTTTCTCTGGTTCAAACCTTTTATTTGCTACATAAAACTCACCACCCTCATAATCATCATTCAAATAAAGAAGAACTGAAACTTGTGGGTATCCGTATTGTTGACCATGACTATGATGAATATTGTCAACATGTCTTGACATAAAACCACCTTCAGAATAACGATTAATCCTAAAATCTGTCATATGTTGAACACTGAATAAAGGAAATTCTTTTGAATATCTATGACATGCATATTCAAAAGATATCTTTATATCTCCATAGAGGATACTATCACTTTTTATCCAGCACTCATCCATTCGTACACGTTCATCACTATTGCCTGTTTTACCTTTATTATTTGAATATGTGGAAGGTTGAAAATTGAGATCAAAATCCATAATATTTTTACAAACATTATTTGGAATTACATTCTTGTAATATCCAATATATTTCTCTATGTCCATTACATCATACCGGCTTCAAACTTTTTCCATTCGATTGCATTTTTAATATCCCATCCACGATTGTCAATTGACTTAATAACACCATCAATATATTTTATTACAACTTCCAAATATCCAATCTTATCCATCAATGCAATAATTTCTTCGTCAGAACTAATATACATTGCCAAGTCATTTTTTAAAACTTTTAGGTCAAACGGTTTTGCAACATAAACTTTCGTCTCGGCCTTCCCACCGTAGTACTCCCATTTTTCTCTATACATACGTTGATAATCACCATTGGCCTTTTGCAATAGTAATTGATATCTTGTTTTGTGTTCAAGATATTTTGCTTTTATCTTTTGGTTTTTAAGAGATTCAGAATCAAGATGTTCCTCGTTTTCTACTACGAGGTCTTTTCTTGCTTCTTCTTTTAATTGATCTAGGTTCATAATATATCTTTTCAAAAATGAGCAGAGGTGATTACTCTCTTTTTTAATTTGACTTTAATAAAAGTCTAAGATGTGAGTATGTTAAAGTTTATCACATCTGCTCTAATTTATTTATAATGTGTTTATCTCATAAATTTGATATGCAAACTCAGCAGTTACAGTCATATATTCTACGTCAGTAACAGTTTGAGTAAAATCTAATGCACCCAAAGATATAGGAAAAATATTTTGAAAATTAATTTCTACAATAGGATTGTTTTTATTAGAAAGCACCATGAGATATGCATCTGAATATAATGCTCTATCAGGAACAGCTTTACCAACCAAATCTACTGGTGGAGTTTTGCCACCAGCTGGTGTATTTGATGTTACATCTCTAAATGTACGAAATTCTTGTCTATCTGTTGGAAATCCTATACCCTTCATCCAATTATGCAATGAAATATAATTTTCCAAATATTCATCTACTTGGAAAGTTATAGATAGATTATCGTATGTAAGTTTCTCTCCAACTGTAGGAATATCTTTAAATGGAGTTGGGTTAATAACAGTGTCAGCAGAAATGCCTGGAACATTTGCACTTAAAGTAAAAAATTCTACTTTCGGTAATTGATGTATACCAAATTTAAATTGTGTTGAACTTGCATAGTCCAACTTATCAGGTTGTCTTGCAAGTGGTGATTGTGCTGTTGCCATGTATCTATTTATATGTTATAGATAATAACTATATCACCCACAAACGTAATTGTCAAGACCTTTATTTATGACAAAAAAAGGGAGTGCCCGAAGACACTCCCCTAAGTTTACTCTAGTAATTTTCTTATTATTACATAAGATTGGTAACTTTAACCCGACGATACCAAGCATTGGTATTCGCATCAAGTGATGCATCGGAGTTAACTGTGTCACCAGCAGCAACCGCGCCTTTGGCGGCAAAAGGATTAGCAGCAAGACCATAACGTGTCTTGAAACCAATCTTGGGCTGGAAGGAATTTTCACCAACCGCACGAACCATCTGTAGAGGAACGTATGGGCAGTAGAAGAAGCCAGCGTCGTAAGGAGAAGTACCCTTATAACCAACAACATAGTACTGTGAAGCAGCTGCGTTAGCAGAATATGGATCAACATACACCTTGAAACGACCATTCATTACACCAGCAAATGTGGTGGTTGTATCGTCAATATTGAGGTTATTGTTAAGAGCAGGGGTATAATCCAGAACACCAGCCATCTGAAGTGCAGAAGCAACATCAGCGGAGCAGATGACCATATTACCCTTGCCGCGACGAGTCTCTTGACCAATCGCATTGGCATCACGCTCAATAGCGAACATTAGACCCTTAAACTTCTCAACTGACCAACGACCATTTGAGTCGGTATCAAGATCGAAGATACCAGCAGTTGTCGTATTAATCGCAGCACCCTTAACAGCTGTGACATACAGAGAACGAACTACCTCACGGTTAATTTCAGCGAGGATTTCAGAACTCAGAATATTCGCAAGTTCTGTCTCGGCGTCAAGACCATGAATTGCTTTAAGGTCTTGTGCGAGTTCCATTGTATACTCGGCCTTGAGGGCACGGGATACAGCAGTAACCGTGGACTTTTCGATTGAGAATGCCATCTGTGCGAAAGAGTTCGCAGCGCTGTCACCCAAAGCTTCTGACTGGGCCCGCGTCATACCTGTTGCAGAAACATATGTTCCAGCAGAAGGACTATCGTTTAGAACCGCAGGGTTAGTTTCGGTTGCACCAACATCACCACCACCAATAGTACCGGCGGCGTTCTGGTTCGATGCACCAGTTTTACCAGGCATTGCTTCGTCAACGAGAGCCTCAGCACCGTCTTGCGACAGGAATGAGGAGCGCATTGCAAAGATAAGACCAGTTGGACCTGTCATTGGTTGCACACCACATACGTCATACGCAATCAGGTTAGGCATTGCACGACGAACTAATGAGATTAAAATTGGATCCCAAGTATCCATCTGCCCGCCACCCATGCTGTTGACAGGTGCAGCTTCTCCAAGGAAGCCACGATCTTCTCTCATTGCTTTTTCTTGGTTCTCTAGGATGAGAGTGGTAACTGCCCGCTTGTAAGAATCCTCAATCCGTGGTAGATCGGGGTGTTCTAGGACTGGCTGCCACTTTTCTTGTAGATGTTCTGTTTGAAACATTTGTTTCTCCTTTTTAATTACATCCGTTTATATAATGTTTTATGCACTCGCCTTTTGATTACGACTGATGGCCGACAAGTACGATTTCATTGCATCTGTCGTATCAACGTCCTTTGCGGTGCTACCATCTTCATCACCAAATGTTTCCTCACTTGTACTTGATGGTTGAACTTTAGGGAAATAACTTTCTTTCAATGTGTCAAGTTTCTCACGGAAAGACTCTTCACTCCCAAAGTCAACATCTTGTGTAAGTGATTTAAACTTTTCAATTTCGGTATCGGCCAAGTCCTCAGAAACTTCGGAAATGACCTGCTCCCTAACTAGTTTTTCATTGGAAGAATTAAGGCCAACACTCTTCTGAATTGCCTCATTCAATTTTCCTTCTAGTTCGGAAATTTTCTCAGATTGAGCTTCCAGAACGTCATACTTCTCGTCTGGAACATCAATGTAGTGATCTACAAACAACTGTTTCAATCCAGAAATAAAGTCTTCTGCAATCTCGCCCTTCAAACCGCGCTCAATTGCCAACTCATTTTCCTTCGTCCATTCCTCTACAACGTAGTTGAGGTATGTGTCTACCTTTTCAGTAAGTTCTTCCTTGAAAGTATCTAATTCAAAATCTTTCTCAGACCTTACTTGTTCGTCAATTCGCTCAATCTCTGAACGAATCTTAGTTTTTACTGCAGCCTCAAAAATTGTTGCGGCTTTAACCTTGAACTCCTCACTGAGATTATCGTCAGCACCCATGAGCGCTTCCATATCCTCTTTGACAGAAATACTCTTAATTCTTTCGTCAATCTCTGCCTTCTGGTCTTCAAGCTTCTTCAACTCTTCTTCTGTTTCAGCCTTACCGGCTTCAGAAAGTTTATCAGCACGAGCAGCCAACATCTCTTCGATGTCTGCTTTCTTCATTTTACCAATCTGTTCTAGAGCCTGAGCTTTAGTCATCTTTTTATTCTCCTTGAGCTCTTCGCCATCATGGTCAGTTTCGTCACCAGCGGCCAATTTCTTCGGGCCTTCAGCTGATTTTGAACCCTTCTGTTGAGCATCACCACTCACAGGTTTTGCGTTTTTTCCAGCAACATCTGTTGGCGAGGACTTAGCATTGGGTTCGACTACAGCCTTACCACCGTCTTTTGCTTTCTCGCCATCAACTGTTTCTTTACTTTCAGCACCAGCGACATTGGGAGCAGGGTCTTTAGCGTTGGAGACACTATCTCCAGCATTATCAGAACCTAACCCAAGGTCTTTTGCCTTGCCTAAAGGTTTCTCAGAAGCTTCTTCAAGTTCAGCAAGAACTTCCGCTTCGAGTTCTTCAATTGTTTTATCTAATTCGGACATAGGTTGTCTCCTTACCTTTGTGTATACTATATTTATAAATTATAATTTTTTGAGGAACTTTGCAAACTCCAAAGCTTCCACTTTTGCATCTCTTTGACGCTTTTTAACATCAAATTTCCGCTTTAATTCAACAAGTTCTGATTCAATAAGGGCCCCATTATTCCAGACCCACTCTTTTCCCTCCATAATACCTTCTACGAAAGCATTTGGTGCGGAAGGGTCTGCAACGATATCAGCTGCGGTTGCAAGATAAAAATCATCTCTCACATAATTAGCACCATTTTTTTGATTCAAACTTCCCATGCCTCTAGAAGAAACACCCAACTTACCACCCTCATTCATAATATTTTTCACAATCTTACCCATTGGAGTTTCCATAATTTTTGCTTCACCAATGAAATTCTTACCATCTGGATACAACTCTGTAACCATATGAGATACACGCTCGAGGTTAACAGTTGGACCATCGGGATGTCCTAACTCTCCATAAGCACGTTTTTCATTGATGAATTTCTTATTATATCGGGCAACTTCTTTTTCAAGAATTTCCATAGGATATACCCGACCATTACGGTTTTTAATATCAGCTTGTAGAAAAATGCCTTTAATTTTATAGCTTTTACCACCATCTTCTTTTGCTTCAGTGATGTATTGTACTTCATCTACAGCCTCTGTAAATAATTTTACGGTATTCATGTGATATTATCCCAACCAGATACCTTTTTGAATTTAATTATAATGGTTCCAACTGATGCTGAACCATTTGTGATGAGAACATCGCCTGTTACACCTGATCCGGCGTTGTTCGGAATCGCAGGCATAGCCTGTCCACCAGCATTATAAGAACCATTACCACTTAAAGAAAGAGCAACGATATTTGATGTTGCATCCCATATAATATCCGTTTGGGATGATACAGACCACCAATAAGAAACAATTGAAACTCTAGGGTTTGTTGCAGCACCTTCTGCAACAGACACATCTAAAATGCTAGCAGTGCTGTTCGTACCTGTAGTAGTTAATTTCAAATAATATTCAAAATCTGAATCTGTAATTTCATGTAATACGACTGCCATTATCTGCTCCTAAATTGATAACATTTCTTTTTCAAAATAATCCATAAGTTCCTTTTCAGAAACTTTAAACTTTTTTGCTACTTCGCGCATAGTTTTCTCAAAAGTATTTAGGAAATCTGAAGGTTTAGAATCCATAATTTCGAAAATTTGATCAACAGCACCTTTCATCTTCGGAGATAATTTCTTATACTGTCGAGATTTTTTATGTTCATCCTTTTCTATTACAGATTTGTATATACCTTCAAACGTCTGACTCATTCCATCAACCTCTGATTTCCTCGTTTACCTCAACTTCTAGGTCTGTAGTAACAGGTGCAGCATGGCCTGTAGCACTAGCTACAAAGGCTTTAGATACTTCTTTTCTTTTTATTTCCAATGCGGCGCCGACCTTGTTAGCAATTGAATCTTTAAAAGCCTTTTCTGCTCCTAAATTATTTCCATCTCCAATTAAATCTACAAATTCTCTACTCATTTTTTTCTTCCTTTCTTCACATAAAATTCTTTATCATCTTCTACTGGTTCTTCTCCGGGCGGTTCTTCACCTTCACCTTCGGGCGGGAGGCCAGCTGCCATTCTTGCTCTATCATCTGCTGGCATTTCTGGATCAATCGGCATACCCATTGGATCAACAGGTATACGTTGTATACCATCACCGCCTGGTGGTATAACAATTCCACCATCCATTGGATCAGTATCAGCCTCTTTCTTGATCTGGTCACGCATATCTTGAATCTCTGAATCATTCATACGCAACACTTTTTTCAATACATATTCCTTACTAAAGAAAGTACCAATATAAGTTTCGACTGTCTGTAATTGATTGAGTCTGTTTTCCAAAAGTTCTGCATCTTTAAGTTCTGCAAAATGACCATCTGCAAGAAAATCATATTGAATATGTTCTTGTATGTTAGGCCAATCTTCAGGCGCAATTACTCCTTTAAGGAGTAGTTGAGTTTTGAGAATGTCAGTGAATAGGGGAGAGAATTTCTTTCGTATTCGCTGTACAAATTTTGTGAATTTAAGTTCATCTCTGGTAATTTCAGTTGATCTACCAAGACTAAATCCGCCATCAGATTCCATACGAGAAATTGGCACATTAAGAGAACGATATAATTTCTTTTGAAAATATTGAATATCATCAATCTCTCCTAGATTCGAACCGCCGGGCAAAGTTGTAATCTCTGTACCTCTACCACCTTCACGGCGAGGAAGCCAAAAATCTTCCAACATACTCATGTGATTTCGGTCATCACGAATCTCACCTGTAGTAGCATCGTACACAAGTTTATTGCGATAACGATTCATTACATCCTTGAGATATTGTTCTGCCTTTATCTTTGGAAGATTACCAACATCAATATAGAAAATTCTACGTTCTGGTGCGCGAGAAATACGATAGATAACAAGTGCATCTTCAATCATACGCAATTGGTTGACTGGTTTAATTGCCTTATGTAAATAAGACATAACTCGGCCGCTATTACCATCAATCAAACCAGAAGGAACATAAGCGATAGCATCTGCTGCAATCTTCAAACCTTGATTGCTTCCACCCATTCCAGCTGAACCTAGACCTTTTTCATTATATACAAAATATTCATTGATCTTCTCTGTCATTTCAACGCCAGTTTTGTTATCAAGTTCTTTTTTAACTTCTCTGACTTTTTTAATTTTAACTGGATCAATATATCTTAATTCAGTAATACCTTTTCTTGGATTTTTGGTATCAATAACCTTATGATAGAATACTCGCCCATCCACATACCACCGACGAAAAACATCATGGCCTCTTTGTTCAAAATGCAGAAGTCGTAACACTTCATCAAATTCTGCACGAATTTTTCTTTTAATTTTATCTGGATACTGTAAACGATCTAAAGAAATTTCTACTGATTGATCATTTTGATTAGAAACAATACCCTCATTTACGATATCTTCAACAGCAGTATCACACTCAGCTTGTTGAGCAATATCACGATACCGCCGAATTAAATCTATATCGGATCGTTCTCTACCATCTGTATCAAGAATTTGTCCAAAGAAACCGCCACCAGCTACATCAATGGTGCCGTCATCAGGAGTTGGGGTGGAAAATGTTTTTTCTCCACCCCTATCCTTTATCGCCCTTTGTATTGTAAACCCAAAAAGTTCTGCCATAATATCTCCTACTGTATTACACTATTTAGTAGGTTCAAATTAAAAGTTTACTGCTGATGCCTCAAAATGTTGATATCTCCAAGTTACATCGAATGTTTCAATATCTCCGGCAGCAGCTGTGGTCAACTCTATAGAAGTAACACTAGTTGGCCAAGCACTTTTAAATACATATCTTTTTAGAACTGTATCATCACGATCTAAATGTTCTACTTCCATATCAGTTTGATATTCAGCAGGAGAAACAACACCTTGGGCACTGGCAGCATCATTAATACCGTTAACCCATTTTTCCATCGCATTACGAATCATAAAGTCCGTATCGTTCATGAAAGTTGTGTTCCAAGTTTCAGCAGTTGTTCTATCTCCAGCAATATATATTTCTCTTCCTCTAAATGGTATTGCAATTTCACTCAATGTTGATGCAGGAAGGCTTGAACTTCTTACCAGAAAAGATGTTCTACCAACATCAAATGGACTGATATTAATGCCGGTAGGTGGTGTAATTATTACTTTAAATTGGTTAGCGCGAGCGCCACCACCAATTAGATTAGCTTTAAAGTCATCGATCATCGCCATGATTAACCTCCTACCTCACTAAACGATACACCAGTTCGCACTGCTACAAAGTTTAGTGTTATGAAGTTAATTGCTCTAGCGGGTTTAATGTAGATATCTCCAATAAACTCGTTTCGGTCAATAACCTCACCTGTGTTGTTTGTACTGTCGCATACAACCTTGAAGTCGAAGATACCTCGGCGTCCCTGTACATCTCGCAAGAAAGGTTCAACCATATTACGGAACTGAGCCCGTGTAAACTCATCATTGAACTCAAAGAGCATGTACTTAGCAGCAGTTGCGATTGCTTTTTCAAGAACCAAGAACAACCTACGCACATTAATTCGATCAAACGCACTTGGTTTATCAAGAGCAGTCTTATCACCAAAGAGTGTTACGCCCTGGCCAGGGAAGTTAACAACGGGGTTAACCCTTGCCTGATAAAGAATATCTCTTGCTGCCTTATCTGGATTGAAGGACAATTTAATTGCACCTCTTACATTACCCCGATTATAACCAGCAGGTGAGAACCAAGGATCAGCAACACCATCTGTGTATGCACAAAGTCCAGCAATATCGCCGTTCAAAGGCACCATGCGATATACATCATTATATTTGTCATACATATATTTGTATCCGCTATCGTAAACCATGTAAGATGATGCAGGGCAAAGATCATATGCGGTCTTTACATTATTAACTGCTCTAGCAGAAGTTGCTGAAGAAGTTGCAACACCAACCGTTGCAGAGCGATATGGAGAAACAAATCCCACACAATCCTTACGACTATCAACAAGAGCTGTAATCATAGTTACATGAGTATCTTGAGTAGCAGCTGTATCACCAGCTCCACCACCCTTACCACCAATTACAAGATTGATGTCATGTAATTCTGTGTCTGCAAACTTGTCATATGCAAGTTCCAGTTCACCAGCAGTCGGAGCAAGATCATCTGTTCCGCCTGAAAGAGAATCAATTGTCGTTGGTATAACTGAAGTATAAGCAGTAGTTGTATTTGTACCCCAGTTTGAACCAGCAGTTATATGATCCGTCCAGTAAATGTAATTTGATTTTCTGAAAATTACGTCTGGATAGTAATTACTACTACCCTGAGCATCTCTAGCAACTGAACTTTTTGACACACTTGCATAGGTTTCTAGAACACTAGAACCTCTCTGACCTTTAACATCAGCATCGTATCCAGTAATATCGCCAGTTGTATCATAAACAACAATATGCATTTCATCACCAGTACCACGGCCATTATCGGTGGCCCATTGAGAAGTGCCAGGCGCATTTGGAAACAAGTCATGATATTTCCATTTACGTCTGATGTATGAATTATCTGGAATGACATTTTGTAGACCAGCACCGTTTGGATCATCTTTTAGACGAATTGTTAAAGTGTCAGTTGAGATTGAAACAACATCATATTCGTTAAATTCATCAACTGGAACTGTACCAGATGAATCGGAAAAGAATGAAATTAAATCACCTACGTTAAATGCGTTGCCAGACAAGTCTGCGTCATCAACTTCAACTGTTGTTGCACCGGCAGAATCTTCTCCAACAGTCAAGTTGGAGCCAGATAATACTTGTTCAAATGAAGTTGCAGTCGCACAAATTTGAACACCAATTGAGTTGCCCCAAGTACCAGCAGTACGAGCAGCCCACTCACCGTGAGAGCCTTGTCCTGTACTGAAAGACGCTTCATAATGATCTTCATCACGAATGAGAATACCGCTGTCTGCACCAGCATTAAGTGTGCCGGATTCGCAACGAACTACTTTAAGATGGTCTGAATACTGCAAGAAATTTGCAGCAGCAAACCAATTTTCAAACTGATTACTAGTTGTCTTGGGTTTACCAAAAATAGCAATCAATTCTTCTTCTGAGCTGACTGATGTTACAGAGGATATTGGACCCTTTTCAAATGCACTTGCAATCGCACCAATAGTGGTTTGAACTGAAGGAATTACATTTGTAAGGTCAATTTCTCTGACATGTACGCCAGGTGAAACTAAAAAGCTCATGTTCTTACTCCTTAATTTAAGAGTGTTTTTTTGTTATTGCAATAATATTTATAAAAAACTAATCTTTAAAAACTGTTTTTATAAGTGTTATAACATATAAATAATTTCATGACAAATGCACATTATGAAAAATATAAAGACACAATCAAAAAGGTAGCTCGTAGAAATTATCGAAAAAGAATCATTCTACTTAACGAATTCTTATCAGATAAGTCATGTAACCATTGTGGAGAGAGTGAAACTATATGTCTCAAATTCTATCCTCACGATTCAGAAGTACGAAAATTAACAAAGAGAGTTGGCACTAATGATAAAAGTCGTAAAGAAATATTTTATTTAGTAGACAACTCAACAATATTGTGCTCAAATTGTTGGATCAAGGCAGATAATGATTTAATTGAATTTATTTAGTTTTTTACCAGTTTGAACCGTAGTCTCGTATCACTGGATTCCATCTTGTACCATATTCATCTATAACTTCTCCAATATTTTCATCTTCTAACCCAGTAACAACAAATCCAAATGGCGCCATATCCTGTTCTAGAGCGTCTTGTTGTTCTCTCATCATGGTTTGTCGTACATCCATATCAGTTAATTCTTTAAAATATGTCTGATCAGAAGTCCATGCAAATAAGAATAAACATGCAACTAAATCATCAGTACAACCCTCATCAGCTTCAAAAGAGTGACCCTTCACAATATATGTGGATAATTCACTAATAATATCTAAATCTTCTATTATTAACTTGTTATCTTCTATTAATTGTTTAAGATTAGAACAACCAATTTTTTTTACTGCTTTGGTAGTTCTTACTCCTAATTGCGCTCGGCCACCTGAGAACCCCCCTCCAAGGACTTGTCCCGCCCGTCCACGCATAGAAGCCATAATAAGGTTGTCATACTCCAAGTCAAACTGCATAGTAGTTGCAACCTGTTCACCAATGTCATTTATTTCTATAAGTACAAATGCTTGATTGTATGCTCGTGCAATATCATATATTTTAGAAGGAAACAATAGTGGTTTTATCTCATTGTCTCTATATTTTGCAACAATTCTATAAGGCATTTCCGATACATCAAATACAACAAATGCAGAATAATCATTTGATGTTCCACGGGAAACATCGGCTGTCAATAGATAAGTATGTCCTTCCTGTGGTTTTACATACAAATCTAAACCAGCATTAGATTGCCTGGGATTTATATATGTCATTGTTCTTAACTTTTGTGGTGTAATTAATGTATCAATAGACCCAAGAAACTCACACTCAAACTCTGTATTGAACTGTGATACTGAAGTATTTTTAATTGTTTCTTCTTTCCATGCTTCATCCCGGCCTGGAATTTCACTCCAATGCACCTCAATAGGAATATATGAGTTTCTTTCATTCTCTGCATCAGTCCACAACTTATAGAACATATTCATACCGTGTGGTGTAGAAACAATCATCACTTTAGTTGTCGTACCAGAACTTATTGTAGGATAAACTGAACTAAAAAACTGTTCGGCAACATTTGCTGGGACGTAGGCAAATTCATCCAAAAAGATAATGTTGTAAGACCCACCACGAACAGCGCTTGCAGAAGTAGAAGATGCCAATATTTTACTGCCATTTTCTAACTCCAAACTTCCTTTGTTCCATGTCATTACTCCCTGCTGTAACCACTTGGGTAAATTCTCATATGCAAGTTGCAACCGACCAAGCAAATCTCTTGCAGTTGCAGCCTTGTTTGCAAGAATTGCTACGTTCACTGATGGATTGAATAAAACATAATGCAACAAATACGCTATGATAGTAGTGGATTTTCCAGATTGTCTAGGAAGTTTACAGATAGTAAACCGATTATTATGAAATGTCCCTATCATTTCCTTCTGAAAATCGTAAAGCTTAAATGGAATAAGGCCTAGGTCTAAAGAAATAATTTTAATATATTCCTGTATGAAATGCAGGGGATCATTCATACACTTAGTATATTCCTTGACCTCTTCCTGAGTCCACTCTTGAGCAACATTGGCTTTCTTTAGATTAGGATTTCCTAAGTATGTTTCCATTCTCAGCCACTTTCATCCTTTAATTTATCCTTTAACATAGTTTGAAGTTCTTTAGTAGAGCCAACGAACAATGCGTTTGTTACGCTCTTCGGTGCATTACTTGGCACCTCTTTTAACCTACGCATTTTCTCTTGCAAATCACCTAATTTTTCAGTTACCTCTGCTACCTGTTTGATAAGATTTCCAGCCACCTCATACGTTCTGGGATGCTCACTTTCTTTTGCAAGCTCAAGTATTCCATCTATTGCAGCTGAACCTTTTTCAACCAAATTGTAAAAGTTTTCCCTTTGGTATTCATAGTCTTTTTCTATATCATCCCCACCCTCAATCTTATAGGGTACAACCTCAGAATTATCAGGTATAATCTTAGGAACAATTTTATCTATAACACCAAGCTCTTTGTCAATTCTTAATCTAGAATCTTTCGTCATCATGATTTATTATCATCTTCACCTGTCTCTGGATTATAACCCTGAGCATCTTGATAGAACGATGTAGTTTCACTAAATCCAAAATCATCATCAGCATCAGCAGTTGAAGGTTTCGGAGTAACTTTATATCTTTGCTCACGTTTTGGTGATTTATCTGGCAAGTCTGTATACTGATCAACTTGCACAGTTTTAATAACTTTAGCAGAAGTTACTGGTCCGTATAGATAAAATTTAGTAGTAAATGATAACGTATATATTAATGCTCTACGAGTAGTAAAATCACCGTCATAGCTATCTTCATATCCAATACCGCCCAAAACAATAGGAATATCTCTAGTGATACCCATATCAGCCATATCATTAATAGTTAATGCATAATCTGGTTGAAAGTAAGGAAGTATTTGCTCTACAATTTGCAGAGCATCATCAGATTGTTTTGCCATAACATATAATTCAAATTCAAGATTATATGGAACAGGCATATACTGTGTGTCTAATTGTTTTGTATTTGCTCCCTTTACTTTCTTAAATCGTTGAACTCTACTCATTTTTCGAGCAGAATCATATGAAAGATTTTTAATTTCAAAACCAATTCTAGGAAGAGTAATTGCAACCTGTTTTGTCAAATCTGCATCTTCACGCAACCGCACAAGAAACTTCTCTCTTGGTCCATACGCAAGAGGAACCTTCATGGTTTGTGTTATTGTTCCAGAATTGTCTTTACGAACAAGCTGAATATCATTAAACATCGTACCGAAAGCAACAACAATGTTTCGTATTGTTTCGTGATAAAATTGTTGTCCTAACATTATGAACTACTCCCTACATCGCCAAATGGATTTGATTCACTGAAGTCCAAAACTGTTCTACTCTTAATTTCAAACATTTCATTTTGAGCTGTCTTGTCTTGATCAAAGTCTCCTACTATATAGTCCTCCTGTATCAGATATGCATCATCACCCGTGTCAGCAGGCCTTTCCAGAAGTATACTCTCACCAACAGAAGTGCTATCACTTTCACCAACTATATTATCACCATCTGTTTCTTCAAGTAACAATCCAGAAGCAACATCGTCATCAGTACCATATTCCAATTGAATATCTTCATTGACAGCAGAAGATTGTTCCAGAGTAAACTGGTAGATAAGTGCGCTTTGTGTTTGTTCACTTTCAATCGCATCAATATCTGAAATACCAGTATCAATAATTTCAGAACTGTAATCGTACAAACGGCATCTCATCTTATAGACAGGATTATTATCTAACTGATAAAATGGCTCATCGTGATCCACAAAATTTATTTGGAACATCTTATCCAAAACTGGATGATAAATTACATCACCCTCTTGTGGTCGATCAGAGTCCGTTGCAGCTGTATCTAAAACAATATAAAACTCATTACCACTTTCTTCAGATAATATTCTTCCTTCATTATCGTTTTCTAAAACTACCTTCTCACCACTTTCATCAAAGATAAAACTTTTTGTAACTGTACTTAATGTTGATGATAATGATGATTGATCTATGGTTCCAGCTTCTAATTGTATTGAACCACCAGAACTAGTATCTGTTCCATCTTGAATTTGTATCTGTCTATCTAATTCTTGAAAACGAGACTTATTTACAACAAAGGTTGCTTCACTTAAATTCTGCAAACCAAACTGATTCATTAATTCTTTTTCACCAGCAAATCCACCATCAGCATCTTCCATATACATTTCTATGGGATGTTGTGTTCTAAATTTAGAAAGAGAATCTTCTCCCCATACTGTATCTTCTGCCACAAGATCACGATCCATATAGTAAACGTCATGGCCATAAATCTGTATAGCCTCTTTTATTAGGTCACTATATAAATTTCTTTCTGTTGCAATGGAATGAAGATTGCTTGTATGAAATGCTGTATTAACTGCCATGAGTTATCCTATCATATAATTTATTGGCAGTTCAAATGCAAGTTGAATTAGTTCCTCAAGTTTGTTTTGTTCTTCTAATGCTTGAGTATAAAGCTGTTCACCATTCATGGTAACTCCACCAAGCATAGTTACACCATTAAACTTACTGAGATTTGCTCCCCATTGTTTTTTGAGAAGAGCAGTTGTGTATCGTTTTAAATAAATGTCATCGTAAATATCTGTGTATGAAGTGGGGTCAAGTTTACGATAACATTCAATAATAATATAGTCAACATCAGCTGTCACATCATTTTCCCAATCCATGTCAACATAAAGACGATTCTGGTGTTGATTAAAACGAATAGGAGTTTCACCGATAAGAATATGTTCTAGAAAATCAAGATTTTGCATAGTCATTTCGTATTGAATGACGGATGTTGAAGAGAAATCAAATAAATCATTCAATCGCAATTGATAACGAATATCGAACATATTACCACCACCACCTGTATCAGTAAATGGAAATACTTGCACTACAGACACAACAGAACTTGGAATTGGAATAAAGTTCTTTCCTTCTTTCCAAGTTGCGGTGATTGAACTATCAGCAGTATCAGTTGCAGTAGTCGAGGCGTCAGAACGAGCTCTAGTTACTTCATCAGAAGTAATTAGATGTTTCAGATACATTTTCTCAATACCATCGTAATGATATTGAGCAAAATATTGAAGTGCTTCATCTAGACGATCATCAGCTTGATCATCGGATACGTTAATATCAATAACTCCAAACCCTAGAGCTCTGAGACAGTAACTTTTTAATGTAGCTTTTGTTGAAGGCGTTGCCATACTATCTTCCTTTTCTACATATTTATATGTAAACTAACCTCAGTAATTGCCCCCCAAGTTAAGAATGACTAATCAATAGTTCTTTTAGAAGGTGTTTAATCTCATGCATTTCTGATTTGAGATGATTTATTTCTCTAGTTGTATCTCGTATTTCATCTCTTTGTCTTTGTGCAGATGCAGCACGTTTTTTTGCCTGTTCATATGCATCTACGTTACGATTAATAATAGCATGAGATTTAGTATCTCTTACTAAATCAGAATGGCCCTCGACCTTCTTGTATACTCTCTCCATTCTATGTTCCTAATGCTATAGCCCTCAATGCTCTAATTCTAGGTGGTTCTGCACAGTTAGTTCCCTGCATAATAATTTTAATCTGAAAAGATATGTACTCTTGCAAAGCATTACCAACACCTTCATCAGTTACACCAGCGGTATACTCGTATTCATGAAAATCATTAATAGAAGCAGATGCTGTTATAGGCGCATCAGGAGAACCATCATCATTAAAATAAGTATAACCCAAATTATCAAAATCTTCAGATTCATCAATCGGCAAAATTTTATACATCACTTTAATGTCATTTGTAGATGGACGGTGAGCAGCAAATAAAAGTTTTATTCCTGATGCTAAATTATCCAATGTGACTTGTTTTGTGATATAAATTGCAGCATTTTCATCACCCTCTGCAGCAAGAGAACCAACATGACCAGAGGTGGGATACACATCAGATGACGAATCTATATTATTAATTCTATTTGCAACTGCAATCATAGATGTTCTACCAAGATCAATAATAGGAGAAATTCTTGGTGTATCTGTTTTCATTGTAATTTGAGTTTCAAATGACCTTAGTGAAGATAATTCATTTGTCTCATTAATCGCTGAACATACCATATAAGGAACTTCAAACTTATAATTATCATTTAATGGAAATTTAATTGTCGGAACAAGTTCATCATCACGGGTATTTTCAAACGAGGTTTGACTACCTGATGGACTTGTCGCTCTAACCACCAAAGCTTCAGCGGCAAGAGAAGTGCCGGGCATTTCCAATATACCAATAAGTGTTGAAAACACATCCATTATTGCATTTTCTGTTGCAACTACAACTGTACCACCAATTGAAGATAAACTACCTGCTCCATCTACAACAGCTGTTGTAGATAAACTCAAAGTATAACTATCAATTTCTAGATTTGCAATTGAAGTATGAGTCTTATTAATTTCTGTAAACGGTACTTTATGTGCCTGATAAAGTTCTACTGTCGCACCAGAAGCATGTTCTGCAGCAGTTGTACCATCCACTGCCCTAGAAAGACCTGATACAGCATTAGTACTAATGGTGGTATATGTTAAAATCTCATCATCAATTTTAATATACCACAGATTATTGGCTAGTTTTGAATATATTCCAGAAGTATCATCAAAATTAGTTCCACTGGTTAATGTCAAAGTAGTTGTTGTGGAATTAATTGTACCATTCAAAGTTGTTGTCGCTGGTGACTTGAGTCCAGAAATTGTCACATTATTACTTGTAGCATACATATGATGGTTGGGATGATTAACTTTTATCGTAGTACTAGCATCGGTAATGATAAGTGGGTCTGTACCTAAAGTTTGTGTTGGAACATCATCATTCGTTAGTGCTAAAACACCAGCAGTGGTAGAAAATTCAGCAGCTTTCACAGTGAACTTTGCATCTTCCATTGGACTCATTGACCATCCACGATTATTACCAGACTTAAATAGAAGACCAACATGAGGTTGTTCAGATATAGTTCGTTCACTACCAACATCAGTTTCACCCATTCGGGAAATCCAAATCTTATGACTATCTGAATTTGTCATTACAACAATACAGTATTCAGTTTCAGCTTCTACATAAACTGGTGAAGGAAATGTATATGTTGTTGCTGTAGCAGCAGTATCAGAAATGTTAATATCTGCTGGATTTTTTACTACTCGACCAAAGGGTAAAACCTTAGGGCCGGGAAATCCATTTACAACATTTCTTATCTCCACAGTTACAGGGAGAACATCATCCTTTGCTTGGTGATAAAAATCAACTGAAGTGATAAATCTTCCACTACCTGAAGCGTCACCTTCCATCATAAATGTTTGAGCTAACGGATCGTCGCCGCCGCTGGGTCCGCCAAAACCGCGGCCGCCGCCAGGCGCCCAGCCGCCAGTGAAGACAGCTGCGATTTGACGAGCTCGCGTTGCCGCAGCGGCGGCGGCGGCCGCTGCTTGGGCGGCCGCAATTGCTGCTTGTTCATCATTCCAATTACCTGTTGCTCGCCGAACATCATTTGCTGTAACAGTATTAAAAGAAGTTTCTTGTGATACATCAATTCTCGTAACAGTAGCATTTCTTGTTGCAATAATCGTTTCTTGCTCTGTTTCCAACATTCCAATTGCAGAATATATTGCAGTTCCAGCTGTGCCCGGGCGCTGTTCTGTATTAACTACGCCATTATAGTCACTTGAAGTAAGTCTAAACTCAATATCTCCCGTAGTAAATCGAGGATTACCATCAACATTTGGATCAGGTATTAGAAATGTTCCTTCTACTTTACCTGTCGCAGTTGTAACCAAAGGACTCTCAGCTATTGGTGTCGCATCAGTAGTATAATCTGTACTTGCAGGCGTAACATGAGAAATAACATCAGTTTTATTAAAGAACGAATATAATCTAGTGTTAGGTTTAAAATTTTCACCCGTGAAAGCTATACTTCTTGAACGAACAATTGGAATAGCTGTTGTTGAAACAACTCTGAACCCTTGTGATTCTCTGTCAACCCTAAGTGCAACTTGAGTATTAACACCAGTTCTCGTTTGATCTGTTCTCACCGTTTCCGTAGTTCTTGTTACGTCAAATCTATCGGGCGAAAATTGTATTCCACCTTCTGTCCAATTATCAGTTCGTGTTTCAACAACACCAGACCATTGAGTTTGCCAAGAATTCCAAATAGAACCAAGATTGTTTGCTTCTTGAGCTAAAACTGAGTCATAATCACCTTCTTCATTAATTACTAGTTCTGGTATAATTTCAGTTTCAAACCATGTATCAGATTCTGGCGATAATATTATAGTTCCCATCCATTGAGATGTTATAATTGGCCTAATCTTTTCTGTTCTCGTAGCATAAGGTTGTTCTGTTAATGTTACTTCTGTGTATGGCAGAGTAATTAGATCACCAGTTTTCTGATAGCCAGCTGCAGTTCTTGCCGCATCAGTTGAAACTGATTCTATTAAATCAATAGCTTTTGCTTTATGTTTTGGACGCAATTGACCAAGTTCAAAATCCATAGAATTTTTATAATCTCTATGTACAGTATCACCAATACGATGTCCTTTAAAATTATCAACAACAAAACCAGATTTAAATCGGTTCAATCCGTTAGCATCAGTGACTTCAAAACTTTCAGCATCTCTTTCCAGTAAACTTAACGCTGTATAATACTCAACATGATCTAATCTTTTAGCAAGCTTGCCAATGTCCTTCATAGTATATCTTTGATGCTTTACTTTTCTTATCGACGCATTTCTTGGTAGGAAAGTATATGCCGGAATAAACATAGTAGCCATTAACATACAATTGTCTGGAACTTTCGGCAATAGTGGATTTTCAGCACTTCGACCTTCAATTATATTAAAATCTCCCTTGTTATTTAAAATCAAAGATGCAAATTTAGGAAGATAATATTCAAAATCTGCTTGAATGAAAGAGCCTGGTTTTGGAGTATCTACAGTCGTACCGCCGGTTCCTCCAAATGTCCTACTATAAAAATTAAAGGATTGTCCTGTTATTTCATCAACCGTTGACAGCGTTGCAGATGCGCCTGTAACATCATCCACTCTTGGACGAAAATCATAACAATCATATAACGGAAAATTACCTGATGGTTCTGCTTCATCTACATCAATCTTTGAAGCAGTATATATTGGAATATCATCATATTCCATTTGTTTTGCAATATCACTATAAGAGTCAACCGTAAACATATCTCCAGCACCATGCTCAAGATAATCATAAACCACAAGAAGTCTTCCTATAGGTGCTGCTTGATTCCTCTTTCTTACAATTCTTGCAATATCGTAATAGTTATCACGCTGACCTGTATCAAGTAAATATTTTGAGGTAATTGTAATATCACCATCAGTTGTTGCTGTAACTGTCGCTGTTGCTTCAGAACTTGTCCCTGTAATTGTCTCAGTAGTAAAAGAAAAACTATTTGTTGAAACAAAACTCATAGGACTAGATGTGCTAATAATTCTACCAGTAGCACCACTTGTACCGCCTGTAATCTTTTCGCCTCTAGTAAATGTCCCTGTTATTGTAGTCAAAGTCAAAGTAGGTGCAACCGCATCGGTAGAAGTATCTTGTGAATCAAAAACACCAACTAACTTAAATGCATCAGCCCGACCTAAAGAAATGTCTCTATCCATTGGTCGAGTACCATATGCATCAGTTGTGCCGATAGTGACCTTCATCTGTTTCATAAGTTTAGTTGTTTTATTTTTCTGTGTTACACTTGTTTTGAGAATAGTTGCAGTAAGTTTAACTTTTGCAGCACTACCTAAAACAGTTGAATCAGTAATCGTAAGAGAGGCTGTTCCTGTCCCACTTTCTGTATCAGCAATACTAACAAGTTGGCCAGCGACTCCAGTACCACCACCAGCAGTAAGAATTGACATTACATAATCTTTTTCAGTATGTGTCACAAAAGTTTCGTTTGTACTCGCATTAAATGTAACAATACCAGAAGCATTAGTTGTACCAATAAACTGTCTACGAACAGTATATTGTGTATCAGTTGCCCCAGAATTATTAGTGGTTAAAAGAGTTTTAACAACTGATTTTGGAAGTTTTTCTAACGCATTATTTTTCTCAGGATCAACAAGTCTTGGAATTAATGAATTTTCCATAATAATTCCACCAGAAGGATCATCGTCACCTACATCCTGAGTAAAAGTATTATTTGCATTAGCACCACCAGCATCTGTTCCGTCTAATGTCAGATTATTAATAATATTTGCTCTTCGCTGCGGGGTTTCTTGAATTAAATCTGCCGTGAAATTTTGTGCAGCAGCGGAGGCATCTACCATAACCATAGAACGAACTTGTTCAAAAGTCCTTGTATCATCAGCATTAGAACCACCAACAGAAGCCAATGTCAAATCAGTATTGCTCGAATCTTCTACAATTGAACTAGTTTCAGCAGAATCAGAAGCTTCAAATTTTTCTCCGTTAGAAAATCTACCAGAAGTTTTAATTACAGTTATTTTTGTTCCAGATGTAGTAGCAATATTATTTACAACATAACCTGTAGCACCAGAATCAACACCAGTTATTTTTATACCACCAGTTGCAAAATTAGCAATCAAAGTTGGACTTGGCGTACCACTAAGAGTAAGAGTAGTAAACATTTTGATATCAAAAAGATAAATCTTATATCTTGCATCATCAGTACCTATAGTACCAGAGTCATAATCTATAGCTCTGGCCCTACATTGGCCAATGGGTTCGGGTGAAAGTCCACCAGAAATAGGAACCGCACCATCAGTAGTTATAAAATGATCATACAAACTTATAGTTTTGTATGCGGTTGTCTCACCAGATATTGCAGTTATATCTGGTGTACCGTAAACATTATTAATAACTGTGTAATTTCCTAATTCAAATGTTGTAATACCAGCATTAACATTTTCTACATCTCTTGATTTATTAATGTCTTTAAATGTTGGGGCTATTTTTTCAATCTCATAACCCTTAACTAAAGCTTTACCAGTTGATATCTGACATGCTAACAATGCATTACTAGAAATATTTCCATCATCTGTCGTTGCACCAGAAGTATATACACCAACATTTTTATTTAATGTTGTACTTTCCTTCATTACAATTTGAAATGGTCGAACAGTATAATCTCCAGACTCGTCATAAGTCCTTCTAGCAAGAGTTTCTTCTAAAATACTATATTCAGAATTACGAACTATAGATTGTATAACGCTGTTATTAAATGCAGTTAATTCAATAAAATTACTATCTGCTGTAGCACCATAATCTAATTTTTTTAATGCCAAAGAAATCTGTAAACGATGAGCACCCTTAGCAGCATAATTTGTTGAACCTGTAGCATTATCCAAAAGACTTGATTGATCTTCTGGTGTAACCAAAGTTTCAGTAACCGCAAACCCACAACGAAAACTTTGACTTGGATCATATTTGCTAATAACTATTCTTTCTTCTGAACATTCTACAAAATGACCACGAATAAAATAAACACCAGCTTGAACATCAACAGCAACACCGGCCCCAGCTGCGGGTCCAGTAGAACTCCTATATTGTGCCAAAGTTACGGTACTATCTGTAACACTAAATGAAGAAGTATATGTTGTTGCAGAAGCAATACTAGTATCGTATGATGTAGTATGTGTTATACCAGCATTTGCAGATATATTTTCTCCATCTAGGAAAGCCTTTTCTTCTCCATCAGTACCAGTTTTAATATATTTTAAAAATAAAGTTGGTTGATCTGTGGTTGACGCAACATCATATCCAACTACTTCAGCAGTAACACCACTTGTAGCACCTGTAATAATAACAGGAGTTGTAGCACTATAATACTGTGATGGATCAACTGTTTCAGTAGCAAATGTTGAAGCAAGTTTCAGAGAATGATAATTGGAGAAAACACTGACCGCGCCAGGTATAACTATACTACCTTCTTTGAACATATGTTCACCAAATCTTGCAATTTGGTTTTGAAGTGCAGATTGTAACTGTGTAAGCTCTCTCGCCTGAATTGCAAACCCAGGCCGAAAAAGAGATTTTACATAATTCTTAGATGAATCAAAGTCATCATAATATGGTGCTACATTAAGGTCTGTTTTTTGAACCATATTTTAAAACTCCACGATAATTTTTATATCTTCTGTCTGATCTGTTGCCCGACTGATAGGTTTTCTATTTTCCTGATAAACTATATTACCGCTATCAGGTTGTAGTTCTGGATTTGCATACCCATTCGAAAATGTGATAGTATTGGAATTTGCAAGAGTTACAGCGGTATCGGCCGTTGCATCAGGTGTTCCAGCTGCAGATGAACTTGCTCCTGTTACTGCATTAACACCAGAGAAGGCAACATAAGCACCAGTTGTACTATTGGTTCCGTAATCACCATATCTTTCCTGATGATAATAAAGAATTGAAAGTGTACTGTCCCACTCTATTACTTTACCTATCGCACCAGTAGATGCTTGAGATATTTTTTCATCAGCAGTAAATGTTCCAGATACAGAAGTTAGCTTTAATGCATAAGTCTGACGATACGTTGTTGACGATGCAACTGTTGAAGTACCATAAGTTGTTGGATCAGTAATAATAGCAATGTTTCTAAAGTCGTTTCCAGCAAGAACATCATCAGCCTCTGCACCAGTAAGTGTAGCTCTCAGCATAACATAATGTCCACCCAACTCATTAACTGCATCGTTTCCATGGCCCTCTTTAGGACTAATTACAACAGCTACTGCGCCGCCGGTTCCACTTCCCATAGAAGAAGCGCTTGAAAGGTCTGAATCTGAGAAGGTATAACTTGAACCAAGATTAACAGTTCCGTATGTGTATGCAGCACCAGCAGAATTAATTGTAGTATCCGTACCAGCAGTCAAACCAAAAGAAACAATTGCCCCACCACTTACAGTAATTCTTACAACTGCACCAGATGATGTACCTTGACTAGTTCCATCTCCGTATACTGCTGCATAATATGTTCCATTTGTATAACTAGAACCAGCAGTAACAACCAGACTTTCAATTGCACCATCCGTTGCAGCTGCACTTACGGTACTGTCTGTCGTAACAGGCATGAAATCTGCCGTAAGAAACTTATTTGAATCAGATGCACTAATTGTATACATGTATTTGAGTGTATACCCACCAAGTTCAAATGTTGAAGTTGATGTGGAAGTAGGCTCTGAACCAGAATATGCTGTTCCAGCATTATTGTCTATGACTTTATAAACCCTGTTATCAGAGGTTCTAAAATAAAATGTAGAATCATATATATTTGACGCACCTGATGTCGTAGTATTAGAAGAACTTACATTATGTTCATACATATCATATGTCGTACTGTTTGCCCAATCTCTACGGGGAATCGCATAATTAATTTCAGTAGAAGCAATCTTTTTTGATGCAATCGTTTGATCCCATGTATAGAATTCCGTAGCAACGTCATCAGCTGGAGTAGGTGGTGAATCATCTGAACCACCAGAAGTTCCTGATGTAAAAGGAACAGATTTTCCAATCATTAGATAATAGACATTTGCTGACGCTTCGCTAAATGACTCGTAGAATTGAGTCGCATTGTGTTTTCTAAATTTCTCTGTTATGATTGCTGCCATTATTCGATTCCTCTAATATGTATTAGTATTTATACACCTCAACTGACTATGCGCTATGATTGCTTCGTCTCGTTCTATTTATTCCTTGTAAGTTAAGTCTGGACATAATCAGAGTTCAGTGACCAAGTTCCATCATAGAAATATTTATTTCCGTTCCAATCAGCTGGCACATCTTCAACACCAGTATGAATAACAACATCCGCAAATGTTAAGTCACCAATATTGAAATCTTTCTTTCCACGAACTTCAATCATACCGTTGCCAGAAATAGTGAGCACACCGTTGGTCGTTTTCGCTTTGAGAACGTCTGTTAGAACTGTTGATGTCATGATCCAGGCGCCACTGGCCAAGTTATGTTAGTGGGATCATCAATGTTGGCAGGGAGATCGCGCAAGGCTTGTCTGTAGACCGTCATA
>Ga0209501_10001059_pt1 | contig 31213 bp, 35 predicted proteins | sample ArcticOcean_MG_C_4_FD_187434 | JGI IMG/M metagenome (GOLD analysis project Ga0209501, IMG submission 187434) | Marine microbial communities from western Arctic Ocean - ArcticOcean_MG_CB4_134 (SPAdes) (version 2) | ecosystem: Environmental > Aquatic > Marine > Oceanic | place: Arctic Ocean...
TCGTTTCAGTCCTCAGTTGCCCGGAGACCGCCGGGGCGGGCCAGCCCGAGCGTTTCCGCCCGGGCTGCGATTATCTTTCGGATCCAATCAGTCGCTACTCACCTCGCCAACCATTCGATCGGACTCGATTTCCGTAACCACAACAGTGTCCCGCCATTCGAGGCCCTCGTCCTCAAACCACTAGGAAGCGGGTCAGCAGCAGGAAATAACATGGACGCGGGCCAGCGGGGTCAGCTTGCAGACAAGTCGCAGCGCGTAGGCTTTGGCGCTCTCGAAGTTGGCGAACGTCTTCGACTCGAAGCGTGGTCGCCGGCTTTTCCCCTGCGGAGTGTTGCGCGGGTCCACCAGCAATAATGGGCCGACGAGGCTGAATTCCCCAGATCGGTCGTGAATACTGATGAAATCGAACGCCCAATCGGCAATGCGTCCGTTGGTGCGGTTCGCCTCGATCATCTCCCAATATCGGTCCTTGTCGGCTACGTACGTGCGGCGGGTTAGTCTGGGTGCGGTTGCTGTGGTCATGGTCTCGGTCTCCTGTCGGGGGTGTGGTGAATCGGTCCGGGTATCCTGCCAGCACAATCGCGCTGGCAGGGGGGCGGGAACGATTCAGCGTCCCCAGGCGGCCGAGACGATCCGCCTATACTCGCGAACGATCTGCTGCGCCTCGGTGTGAGTGATCGGCCGAACTGAGCGGCCGTTGCAGTGGTGGTAGGTGTGCTCCTCGGGCTGGCAGTCAACGATTCCGGTGGAGTCCTTCAAGATGTGCCAACGGTCGCATTGCCCGAAGCAATACGGGATACGCTCGCCTTCTGCCGGCCAGGCGTCTGAGTCTGCTTTGAACAGTGGGACCATTACCGTCCCGCTGCGTCCGGTCATGTGGATAAACGGAACGCCGGGGTTCTTCCGAATCCATTCCCGGTCGTGCGTCTGCAGGTCCGTCTGAAAGCTCTCAAGGCGGGGCAGGGCAAGCCGTTCAAGCTGCCCGTAGGTGGTCACAATCGGACCAGTGCCGGCGAATTCCATGTCGTCTGTGACGTTGCGGCCGCGTGCGTAGGTGGTGGTGGTCATACTGTCGCCTCCTCGATGGCTAGAACGGTGTCGCGCAGAATCCGCGCGGCGTGATGGTCGCAAAACAGAACGTGCGGGTACTCGTCGTAAGGCTGGAACGATCCAAGCCGATGACAGCCAGGGGCCTTACAATGCTTGTGCGTCTTCCGGTTCAGCCAGATCAGCGCCGAGCCGAGCGTGTCTGACGCGTCGCCGCGGTAGCGCTCGCCGTTGGCCTCAAGCTCCTCGATCGCTCGCAAGTGCCGGATCCGGTCCGTCTGCTCCTGCTCCGTGTCTTCGAACGGTGGTTGGTCTGCGATGGCCTTCGACAGGTCAGAAGATCGCAGCAATCGCTTACCGTGGTAGATGCCGTGCATCGTGGGTCGCTCTCTTTCTGGTGTGGTGGTGCGTAAACGCAGGAAATGCCGCGGGCTACGATTCCGGTCCTGCCTGAGTCAGCACTACGCGGCCAGTGCGGGGTGGCAAAGCGTCTGAAGTCGTCAAGCCGCTAGGAATTGCTCCGATCCCCGCGTAACGCAGCCGGATCATTCCGTTCCGATGTTTGATCATCCTCAGCGCCTCACGCGGGTCGCTGATCTCATCAACCTCCGCAGCTAGCCGCGTACACAACCGATCCAGCTCTTCCAGGCTCGCGACTGCCAGCCGTTTCCATGCTTGCTCGATCGTTGTGCCGTCATGCCATCCGAAGACCTCACGGAAGACACTCAGCGTGGTGCGCGTCGTTTTATGTTCCGCTGGCGTGGTGCTCATGATTGAATCAACCTCAAGAATCGTTCGAGAATTTGCCATAGTTTCGCGTTCCTGTGTGGCTGTGGTGCCTGAGAAAAGCCAGAGCCAGCACATGCCAGCCCTGGCGCTGCGTCCTCCGGTCTTACTCTCCGAAGGAGAAGCAGTCGGCGTAGGCCCGAAGCGTGTCTTCGTCCGCTTCGCCGTAAGCGGTCCACGGCGTGTACCAGTCCTGAGCCTGGAGCGTGGCGCTGATCGGCTCCTTGTGCTCGCTCAGATCGCCAACGATCCGGGTGGCAGGTCCGCCGGTGCTCAATAGGATCTCATACTCGGTTGCGGTCAGTGATTCGCCGGGCGATTCCCAACCGCTGCGGACCTGCAGAGACAGCGGGTCGTCAGTGATTCGTTGGCGGGCCTCGTCTTCGTCGATGCAGTCCCCGGCCGCCTCTTCCAGTTCCTGGAGCTCGTCCCGTTCGTCGTCGTCCAAGTCCTCGGCCGGCGTGTCTCGCAGTTCTTCAAGGCGGCAAAAATCTACCCCACTGGCAGCGACCATTGCAGCAATTGACTCATAGGACGATTTCCCGATCTCCTGCAGTTTGTCGTACTCGGTCGCGTTGTTCGTGGTCGTGGTCGTCATAGTCTCGCCCTCCAGTGTGGTGCATAATCGAGCAGTCTGGCTCATCAGGCCGGCGGAACAAATCGCCGACGACGCCCGGGCATTCCGGGCGTTTCGCCTCGCTCACAAGCCGCAACGTCGGGCCATGTCATCCTCGACCATCATGTCGAAAGCGTCGCCAGCGGGATCCCCGTATCTAATCGCTGACTGCCGGCGGGTGTCTTCCGCGTTGCAATCGTCACACAGCACCGCGCTACCGGCTCCCAGGCTCCGCATATAGCCGTTCAGTGTGCTGCAGCGAGTACAGGGGCCATCAACGCGCCGCGGCTTCCCGGTCTCCTTGTCGTGAATTTTGCAAATTGACCAGAACAAATCAGCAGCTCCGCCAGCGCTCCGCCTCCACCAGTAACCGCCAGACGGTGACCAGCGGAAGCGGTTCGCCTTCAGTGCCTCCCGAATTCTCGCCGACGGTTTCCCGGCAAATGTGAAAGTGGTTTGACCGGTGCCGATGTCAAACGTGATTCCGTCGTGTTTCAGTGTCATGGGTTCTTCCTCGGTTCGTGGCGTGGTGGCGAATCGGTCCGGGTATCCTGCCCACATCTCGCGGGCAGGGGCTCGGGAACGGTTCAGGCGTTATTCGTTCTTCCCGTCAGAACTCCCCGCTTCTGACGCCACATCCGCACCAGCATCATCCTGAGCCGCCTCAGCAGCCCCCACACTCGCCCGGTCTACGCCCGATTCATGCCCCGATTCTGTACCGTTCATCGCTCTATCCCCGATCTCTGGCCAAGCCTCTCACCCGCCGACGCAGCCGGACCGCCTCGCGATCACGCATCACCACGCCTGTCGAGCGTTCTGAACACCTCTCGCATCCATCGCAGCCCTCTATATATCTTAAGGTAAGAATTCCGCGCCAAACCAACGCATGCCCGTAGCAATCAAGCAAATAAACATAAATCGTACTATAACAGAACACTATATGGCGGGTGTAAATGATCACCTAACTTAATTTAACAGCGCGACGCGGGCACGACGCACGCCGTACACGTGCCCATACAATAGAGGCAGGGGCGCACATGCAACAGGATCCCACCTGCAAATCAATTGCACCTGCAAGTCGATTGCATCTAGGAGGGGGCGCGGCGAAAGTGTCACATTATTGTGACATATAGTACATTTGTACTACTCTGCCCGGCCGTCGCCCTGGCCTGCCTTCGAAGGTCATAGCCTCACCGGGCTCGGATCACGCCGAAAATCCGTCAGTAAGCGACCACTCATTGACACTGGGCCGCCAATCAGGCATTGAATGGCTCCTGCAGGCCGTGGCAGGCCGTGGTGGGCCTCATCCATCATGCATCGGAGCCGTGGACGCCGCTTGTTGCCACCCCTGCCCCGCGATCGAAATATGGGACCCCATGCAGGAACGCAGTTTTGACCATCCCAGTCCCCCCCGGTGGCCGATGGATATACATTAGCGATTATGTTGCGCAACCATTTTTCCGCTTCCATTTATACCATTTATCGAATAACGTCCACGGCATGTCTGCTTATTACAACGAGAACGATCCACACGCTTCCGGGTGGCTGAGGGAACTGATTAGCGCCGGTTTGATAGCACCGGGCGAGGTTGACGAGCGGTCCATCACGGAGGTTGATCCGAATGACGTCAAGGGATTCACACAGTGTCACTGGTTCGCGGGTATTGGCGGCTGGTCAGCGGCACTTCGACTGGCAGGATGGTGCGATGACCGAGCAGTGTGGACAGGTTCCTGCCCCTGCCAGCCATTCTCCGCCGCCGGCCGACAGCGAGGGACTTCAGATGCACGGCACCTCTGGCCAGTCTGGTTCGGCCTCGTCGAAGCCTGCCGCCCGGAGATCATCTTCGGCGAGCAAGTCGCATCCTCAAAAGTTGTCGGCACGCAGCTTGAGGCTTCTTTCGTTAACGCGGTTCAGCGGGGCGATTACGCCGCCGCCAACAGATACGCAAACCGACTCGTTAAATCGAAATCTCTTGGGGCAGATCGTCGGTGGCTCGATGGAGTATGTGGAGACCTGGAAGGGGCGGATTACTCCGTGTGGCCGTCGGTACTGGGCGCACACAGCGTCGGGTCGCCGCACATCCGACCGCGATTGTGGTGGGTCGGAAGCCGGTTGGCCGACTCCCCAGGCCAAAGAGCAAAACGAGACGTCGGAGAAAAAGGTCTCACGAGGAGCACACGCTGGTCTGAATCTGCGGAACGCTGCGGAGTTGGTGTTTCCAGCGGGCTGGGTGACGCCGTCGGCCAGAGACCACAAGGACACGCCGGGGATGGCGGCGGAGTCAACGAACAACGACGGAACGACGCGGCAGCGGGTGGATCAGTTGCCGCGTCAGGTGTATCACCTGCTCCCTGGGATGGAGCCGAGTGGGTCCAATGCCGAGACGGAAAAGCGAGGCGTCTTGAGCCCGGACTTGAGCCGCTGGTTGATGGGCTACCCGGCCGTGTGGCTCAGTTGCGTGGATTGGGAAACGCTATCGTCCCGCAAGTAGCTGCGGAGTTCATCAGAGCGTTTATGGAATGTGAGTGAGTATCTGTCTTCCATTTATGCCATTTATCAAATAGGGTCCTGACTCTTACTGAATTCGATCAGGGAGCGGCAGGATGAATCGCCAACAAATGTTGAGAGCACTTAGAAGCCCGAATATTCGGTTTACCTGGGAGTTGTCGCACACTTCGTTGCCGGAATACGCGACGGGTGATAACGGAACCCCTTTTTTTGATATCAACCTGTCGATGCCCGTTGAGGTTCTTTGCGTGACGGCTGCTGACGGGGACATCGAGTTGACAGCACTGCTTTAGTACATCGCATCGGGTGAGTTCCCGGTCTCCGTTCTTGATATGGCGGAGATTGCCACGGGCGACGAGCAGCTCGCCCGGTGCATGTTTTTGATTGTGAGAGGATGTTCCAACAATGCCTGACAGGTCGATCCGCAGTGTGTTGGAGATTCAGGAGTTGATCCTTGAGCGGGCGCCGTTCCTGTCTGTGATCGGACTTGCGACTGGAACGCTTCAGTGTCGTTACTGTCTGACTCAGTGGTGTATCTGTGTGAATTCTGACCACACGGAGTTTCGGCTTCAGGGTTACTCTCCACATAGTAGTAAGTGTCCGGTTAGGGAAAAGTACCCTGCGATGCCCGGTATCGACGTGACTGACATTTCGGATATGGGCATAGTGATCAATGCTGAACCGTGTCGTCGGCCTGGTTTGTATTGGATCGAGGGCGATCGATGACGACTGAAACCAAGCCTTGCGTTTGCGGTAAGTTGATGATCCTGAAGGAAGTTCAGGCGGTCCGCATTCTGTCTTCTTCGCGTCGGTATCCCTGCATCTGGTGGTGTGGCGGTTGTGGCCATCGGCTATCTTCCGAACCGCTACGTGAGCGGCCGCGTCCGGATACTGACATGTATGCATGGGAAGAGGCGAATCGAGCCGTTAAGGAAATCGGGGACTCTTGAATGTCAGGCCAGAAACGAATCACATCGCCGAAAGCGGTTAATGAATCCCAACCTGACGTTTACGATGACTCGGTCTACGTGCAAGAACTAAACAATGAATGCGAGCGAGTCCTGATACGAGATTCCGTCGCTCTCGAGTCCTACAACCACGCAAAGCGTCGGAACCTGCTGGAAAATCTTTGCCTGAAGGCAGCCCTGGTTGCCGTGTCCAACTCGAAGCAAGTGGTCATGACTCGTCTGGAAGAGGCGATGACCCGACTTCACTCGTGAGCATGGACTTGACCTTTTCCGGGTGCCACTTCTTGCCACGGAGTGGGCCGTGCGTTTCAGTCATAAAATCAGCGATCGCCCTGAGACTGCATCCACTGGCGTGTGCCTCCTTCACGCTTCGGATAGCCATTATCTCGCTTTGGCATTCGATGATCCGCGACTGATCGTCCGGGTCGATCATCTTGCCGTACGGGATGCGGCTCTTGTGCGTCATTCGCTGTCCGCCTGACTGGCGGTGAAGCATGAGTTCGCTTGTTCGTTCTGACGTCTGCCGAGCCTCGAATTCGGAGACTCCTAGCCGGAACGTGATGAACATCCGGCCGAGTGCGGTTGACAGGTCGAGCGAGTTGCCGCCCTCGTTTGCCAGATGGATCGCCACCTTCTCTCGTTCGAAGTGGTCGATCATTTGCAGGCCGTTGATCGTGTCGCGGAACAGCCGGTCCATTTTTGCGACTACGATATGCTTCACGGCAGGTCCGATGTTTCTCAGTTCTTTTCCGTGCGTCCGGCTGAAGAGCGGAACTTTCCTGCCTGACTCGTATTCGTCGGACAGTTCATGCGAAACCGTCAGCCCTTTCATGCGGCAGTAACGGCGGCACGCTTCCAGTTGGCACTGCGTTGTCTCGCGGTCCTCCTGTTTTCCGTTTCCCTTCTTCTTGGGTCGAGGCGAGAATCTCGTGTAGATGACAGCCAGCATGACGTCACTCATAGCAGTTCCCCGAACCCCCGATCGGTAAGGAAAGAAAAGTCCAGGCCCATGCGGAGGCGATCGGGGTGAGCGCTCCGCGGCGGCTGGCCAGCCGTTGGGCTCTGGACTCAGCCAGTGTAATCAGTAAACCTACGGTATCAAAGCTACCATTTATGGGAACAGGAAAATGCCGCGCCCGAGGAAGTCGATTCAGGAACTTTCCGAGGAACAACAGGAAGCCCTCTTCCTGGCCCAGCTGCAGAGATTCGCATTAGAGAAGACTTCGAAGCACGACGTCGATCGGGATTGGCAGTGGGCGTACGACAATCTAGGTAACCCGGAATGCCAGCCAAAGGACGCGCCGTCAATATCGGCCTGGGAACTCCTGCAGTTTGGCCGTGACTACAAGTCGAAGTTCATGGAGAAGGCGCTCAGCTGGCACGAGAAGAAGCGGAAGGAGATGGGGCCTCAAGGTGATCAGTTTGAAGACGACGGCCGGACGAAGTTCCGCGCGATCGAGAAGATGATCAAGAACCTGACGGCCGATCTGATCTCAACCGTCAAGGATATTGTGAGGCGAGACCCCAACGCCGTGGCCCGCACGCTTCGCGATCTGGGCTGGACCGTGGTCGTCCCAAAGAAGGATTGAATGACAGACAAGCTGCTGATCACGAATCCCGAAATACTTCGCTGGCACGAAGAGCGGGGACTCGTTCGCTCCGACGTCCGGTCAGCCAGTCGGATCGTGCCGAAGGAGTTGTCCCTCAACCTTCAGTACAGGAAGCAGGTTTTGGAGATGGCGTACTCCGATCCCGAGTACGCTCAAGAGCTGATGATTCTGTGTTCTCGTGACATACTCTTCTTCATCAACACGTTTTGCTGGCTGCTCGAGGCCAGAAAGCCGGGCGACTGGCAGTTGGATTACCGGTACGGTGTCTCAAACGAATTGCCATTCATCACACGTCCGTATCAGGACAAGGCAATCCTTCGGACTCTGCAGTTCTTGGGCACGCGTGATATCGCCGTCCAGAAGTCTCGCGAAACGGGCGTGACGTGGATCTACATTGTCATCGCGATCTGGGACTGGCTGTTTCATCCGGACACGAATATCGGATTCGCATCGAAGGACGAGAACTCGGTTGACGACTCAACAGATCCCGACTCCCTGTTCTCGAAGGTCGACTATCTGGTCGAGCGTCTTCCCGCCTGGATGCGTGGCCAGAAGAACCGCGACTTCACACGCAACCTGACGAAGCACACGATCGTCAATCATAAAAACGGCTCATCGATCGCCGGCTACGCATCAACTGCCGACATCGGCCGTGGCGGGCGGAAGTCATGGTTCTTCTTTGACGAGTTCCATTTCTTTCCGGCCGGTGCCGACTTCGCGTCTCTTGAATCATCGTTCGGAGTTACGAACTGTCGGATCTTCGTGTCGACCATTAACCGACGCCGCGGCGAAGCCGGTTCGTTTATTGACCTCATTCGCGGTGATGACCGAAACATCGTCATCATCGATATCGACTGGAAGGACGACGAGGAGAAGCGGGTCGGCCTCTATAAGTCGAACAGGATTGGATACACCCAGTCCTTCACGCTGGAGTTGCTGGACAAGAGATTCTGGGAGCCCTTCAAGCGTGATGACGGTAAATACGCGAGCCCGATCCATAAGGACCAAGCCTACGAATTCGTCCTGGACGGTCGGACTCGGTCGCTTTACTACGACTATCAGTGCGCTCGCGGCGGCGCGACAATGCAGTCGATTTCCGCCGAATTAGACAAGGATCCCACAGGCGCCACGTCGCAGGTTTGTGATCCCGAAGTCATCAAGGCTGCGAAGGAGCGAGTCAAGCCAGTCATCCACAAGTTCGAGGTCTATCGTGATCCCGACGACGAAAAGAAGTGGATGCTGGACCGACAGATCGAGGGGAACTTGAATCTGTACTTCGAGATGACTGGCGGGCGTCCACCCGAGTCGCAGTATTCACTGGGTTTCGATATCGCAGCCGGCACGGCTGGTGCCCGGTCGAGTTATTCGGCCATGTGTGCGATTGACAAAGTGACCGGGCAGCAGGTTGCTGATTGGCGATCTAATTCGATCGAGCCTGCGGAATTTGCCGAATTGGCCATCTGGTTTTGTGAATGGTTCTGGATGGGCTTGCTTATCCCGGAGAGTAACGGTCCGCTTGGACAAATGTTCGTGAATCGCGTGCTGAGGGAAGGCTACAAGTACCTGTTTCGCCAGAGATCCATGGAATTCGAGGAAGACAATTCGGCCTGGTCGGGTACAACAAAGCCTGGATATCGCAACAATGATGGCGGATTGTCACTGCTTCGGGACTTGACGTCTGCCATCCGATTGCGTCAATGCCACATCCATTCGCCTTTAATCCTGAAGGAGATGGGGAGATACTTCTTCAAGAATGAAAAGGTTGTTCACTCTTCCGAGCAGAGTGAAACGGATGGCTCTTCGGTCGGGAAGGCCCATGGTGACCTTGCGATTGCGGGCTGTACGGCCTATCACGGCATGAGTCGCTGGCCGGCATTCGAGGAAGAAAAAGACGAAGACGACGGAATTCCGCTCGACTCGTTTCTTGCCCGACGAGAAGAGCAGCAGGAAGAGGATCGGCAGTTGGCGCTCACTGATTACTGGTCTCCCTTTGGATAGGGATCATGATGGATCGACTCAAGTTCAAGCGACTCAAGGATGCCATCACTTTTTCCGGACGGAAGCTCAAGCCGTTCCGGGAAAAGATGCGTGAGGCGCATCGACAGTATGTTGGTACGCATTACGGCGACAATGGATCAGAAGGCACACGCCCGCTGAATATGCTGGAAATGGGCGTAACGGCCTACCTCCAACAGCTCGCGTCCCGGAATCCCCAGGTCCTTGTCAACACCAGGAAGTCCAGCCTCCGTATCGCGGCTGTGGAATGCGAACACGCCATCAATCAGACCCTGCTCGACATCGACTTCGAGAACGAATTGAGGAACTGGGTCATGCAGGCCCTGTTCTCCGTCGGGATCATGAAGGTTGGCATACAGGTCGATTACATGGCGGAAATCGACGGTGAGGAGATTCCGCATACGAGCGTCTTCGCCGAATCTATTTCACTGGATGATTGGGTTCACGATGTCACTGCTGACAAGTGGGATCCCCAGCGCGTCGGATTCTGTGGGCATAAGTACCTGATGACGAAGCGGGAACTTTCGTCAAACCCAAACTTCAGCAAGAATCTGACCGCAAAGCTCCAGCCGCGGGACCTGAATGAGCACGACGAGATGCTCGGCGAGAGTGATCGACTCGACGAAATCGGATACGGCAAGAAATCGACTGACGGCGAATACCTCGATCGCATCGAACTGTGGGACATCTGGCTTCCGGAAGACCGGAAGGTCGTGACCATGTCAACCGAACTGAGCGAGCCAGTCCACGAAGTCGAGTGGGAAGGCCCGGATCGTGGTCCTTACCATCTGCTGGGCTTCAATCCAGTTCTGGCAAATATCATGCCGTTGCCGCCGATCGCGAACTGGATGGATCTTGACGATCTTGAGAATAAGCTGATCAATCACCTTGGCCGCCAGGCATCCCGCCAGAAGACTGTCACGTTTGTGACACAGCAGGGGCGGAAGGATGGGGAGCGGGTCATCCGAACAAACGACGGGGACACGGTCGTCGTCGACAATCCGCAGAACATCAAAGAAGCAAGGTACGGAGGCATCGACCAGCAGACCCTCGCGTTCGCGCTGAACGTCAAGGGCCTGACGTCCTACATCATGGGGAATCTGGATGCGATGGCCGGCCTGGGATCGTCGGCCGACACACTGGGCCAGGAGAAGATGATCTCGGCGACCGTTTCTGATCGGGTGCGTGCAATGCAGGCATCAGTCGTCTCAGCCACCAAAGACGTAATCGAGGACATCGGTTTCTGGCTCTGGAGATCACCGACGACTCAGATCCACATGGCTCGGGATATTCCCGGAACCGATTTCGCTGTTGACGCGTCGTGGCCGCATGCTGCTGACGAATACGGTGTGGATATGGATCTCCGACAGGGCGATTTCGAAGACTACGATTTCAACATTGAACAGTTCTCAATGCAGGATCTGAGTCCGCAAATCAGACTCCAAACCCTGCGAGATATCTGGCAGCGTGACATCGTTCCGCTGATCCAGACGGGGCTCAAGCCGGACATCAACAAGTACCTGGCACTTGTTGCCAAGTATTCAAACATGCACGAATTGACAGACATTATTCCGGAACTGCAGGCGTATTCCGACGATCCCCAAAACTCCGGCGGTGGCGGCGGTGGCGGCGGGCCACACGAATACATCCGGCACAACGTCTCCGAAGGTATGACAGCGCAGGCCCAGGAGCAGCAACAGATGCAGAATCTGATGACAGCGTCTGCTCCGCAACAACAGGCGGGTTAGTAATGGCACGATATACGTTCGTCACCGATGACGATCCGCAAGAACAGGTCGACATGCATATGTCGATCGTCGAGTACAGTCGACGAGTGAAGGGTGGTCGGATCAGGCTGTCGGATGGTCGGATGGCCCGGGTCGATTGGCAGGCGTTCGGGAACATCAGCTCGGTTCCTGGCAACTACCCCATGGAATCCGATTCGATGGGCGTCGGTATCCATCAGGTCGAAGCTGCCTCAAAAGCCGACGCAGCCGCCGGACTCCCGACCGAATACAACAAGAAGACTGGTGCTGCGATCTTTCGCGATAAGCGGCATCGGCGGGAGTATTGCGAGAGACACAAGGTTTACGATCGCAACGGGGGACACAGCGATCCGCAACTTGGCGGACGCAACTGAACACAAGGGAGAACACGATGTTGAATTACTTACGGCCTTGTATGAGTATTGGGTACGCCCGTTTTCGTTCTCCAGATCCGGACAGTGAAGGCGGCGGCGCAGCAACGGCAACCGGCAACGGCGAATACGATTACGACGACACATTGTTCGATAACGATCTGCAGGATCAGCCCCCGGCAGAGAGCGAAACGCCAGCTGAATCAGACGACGACTCAGACGCGAGATCAGAAAACAACACAGAATCGGACGATGTTGAGGTTGACGGCGACGAAAAAAAACAGGAACAATCACCGAGTTCGCGTCAGGAACAGTCAACGCAGCCTGATGAGGACGACGAATCCGCCACTGACAATGGCGAAGCAGCAGACCAGAAATTTGATAGTGGGCTGCTGGAACGTGCTGGCAACTTGAACTTCACGTACAGCGATGTCCAGTCACTGGGCACCAATGGAGCTCTGGAAGCGGCAGTTCGAAGAGAGGAAGCCCTGCATCAGCGTTGGCAGCAGCAGGAAGCGGCTCGACAAGAGCAGCAGAGAGCAGCAGTCGGCAACGAGCAAAAGCAGGAAGACTCAAAAGAGCCCGAAGAACCTCCTTTCGATGATTGGATCGAGAAGGGGTATGACAAGGCTCAAGTCGAAGTGATGCGACAGCAGTGGTCAGCTAACCAGGCGACCCAGCAACGACTGAATAGTCTGGAGAGCCAAGGCCACCAGGAGCGACAGCTCCAATCGCAACGCGACAGTGTTGAGCGAGAGAACCGTTTCGATGGAATGGTGAAAACGCTTGGCAACGAGTATTCGGATTTGTTTGGGACACAGGATCGCTCAACCCAAATGGACCGAACTTCCCATGAGTTCCAGAACCGCGCGATGATCTTTGGGCAGATGAATCGACTTGCTGCCGGCTACCAGGCCACAGGCGAACCGATGCCAATCGAACAAGACTTGTTCGACAAAGCACTTCGATCGGAATTTGGGACTCGTCAAACCGAACTTGCACGCAGAGAAGTGAAGACGAAGCTCAAGAAGGCTGGCAAGCAGGCGATTTCTCGGCCGGGTAAGACCAGGCCGAAGCCGCAAACCGGCGAAGAAGATGCAGCACAATTCGCGAGAGATTGGTTTCGCGATAACGGCGGCGACTTCCAGGACTCGATTGAGTCTGACGACGAAATTTGAGCAGCAGTCGGAACTTCTCGCGTGACCATACGAAAGGTCACTCTTGATGGTTACTGCTCATGACGACATTACCGATCTGGTAAAAGGCACACTGCGGCATCTCGGCCGCATGAAGTTCCAGCAAATCGCTCAGAACCTCCAGCGATACGAGGTTCTGGGCCGCTGGCTCAAGAAAGACAAGGTGGTGTTCGATTCCGGTCGTGGAATCCAACGCAATCTCATGTCGCGTCTGAGCAATACGGCGGCACACGTCGGATTGCTCGAGACCGACGGCTCCGTCCTGCCCGACTTGATGGAGCAGCTCAACATTCCGTGGCGGCACGCTCAGGTCAACTGGTCGTTTCTGTACCAGACTGACATCCTGATGAATCGCGGTCCGTCGCTGGTCTACAACGTCGTCAAGCCTCGCCGGGCCGCTGCCCTGATCAACATGGCGGAAGAGCTCGAGGCGAAGGCGTGGTCTGTCCCCGACGTCGATAACAAAACCGATCCTTACGGGCTTCCGTACTGGGTGGTCGGCAACGACACGACGGGATTCAATGGCGGTCTTCCGGGTAGTCATACCAAGATCGCTGGTCTCGACCTGACGACCGATGCGCCGAACTTCAAGAACTACACGGCGCAGTACACGAACGTCGACAAGCCTGACCTGATCAAGAAGATGCGGACCGCTCATCGCAAGATCGGATTCTATTCTCCGATCGAAGACGACGACTACGCCAAGGCGGCGTTCAGGGACATGCGTGTCTACACCGACGATACTACGGTTTCGGAATTGGAGGATATCGGCGAGTCGCAGAACGAAAACCTCGGCCGTGACCTTGCTTCGATGGAAGCAGGCGTTCCTAAGGGCGGCGGAAAAGACATCCGCGTGTCCGATTCTGGCGTCATCATGTTCAAGCGGCATCCCATTATCTGGGTTCCGCAGCTGGACGACACCACGGTCTTTACGGCTGAGACGAATCCGGTTTACATGATCAATCACGACACGTTCTATCCCATGTGCCTCAAGGGTGACTTCCTGCGTGAAGGCAGCCCGCGAGAGGTTCCGGATCAGCATAATGCGTGGCGAGTCTTCGTCGATCTTTCCTACAACTACCTGTGTGTGGATCGCCGACGTAACGCGGTCTTCCGTAAGTAGTCTGAGTTATGCAACGATGATCAGGGGTGCAGACATCTGTGCTCCTGATCGTCGTGGGTTTTTGCGGGGGCACTGGCCCAGCCGTTTGGCGAACAGTGTCGCGAAAGCCTGAATGCCCCGATCATCGGATTGTTTCCGGTGGCGAAGGACTCTGCCGGGGGCGGCGGATCGAAGAGAAGGAAAAGTTCAATGACTAATCAGCTCGGCTACGCTTCACGTGCAGACACAAACAGAAATCCGTCTCCGTCAATCTGGGGCAATTGTCCGATCGACGCGATCAACTCAGGACACACTGATGGATTCGGCAAGCGTTGGAACTTCATGGACGGACCGATCGTCGGCAGTGCGGTTTCCGAAGACTTCACATACGGCAATGGCGTGAAGGTTTACACGTCAACCGGTGGCGCGATCGCTGCGGGTGACGAGATTGGCGGGACGGTCGCTCTGTCATCTGACGGAGACGACGAAGGTGCTGCGATGCAACAGCAGAACTTTCCGTTCCAGATCTCGAACAGTCACGGAGACCTCTGGTTCGAAGCACGCATCAAGACGTCAACGATCGCCGACACCAAGCACAGCATATTCCTCGGCTTGTGTGAGACAGTCACGCTGTCTGCAACAGTTCCTATCGCTGCGGCCGGAACGCTGACCGACAACAACTTCGTCGGTTTCCATCGCCTTGAAGCCGATGGCGATTACTTCAATACCGTCTACAAGGCGAATGGCATCACCGAAGTGCTCGTGAAGCAGGATGCGGCATTGCTGGTCGCAGACACGTACATCAAGCTGGGATTCTATCACGACGCCAGCGCAAAGAAGCTGACGTTCTACGATGACGGAAATGCTCTGGCTGACACGAAGTCAATTCCGTCAGCGGCTGGCACGGACTTCCCGAACGACGTCCGACTTGGTTGGGTTCTTGCTGTACTGAACGCAACCGCAACAACGCCAGGAAGCACTGAGATTGATTGGATTCAGGTCTACCAGAAGGGTGTCTGATTACACCCATTGCAATAGTGACGGCACGGTGATTGCGTACCCACACGCCCTCCACATGATCCGTGCCGTCATTTTCCATGTCCGAGTTGACCAACAGAGAGGTGGTGATCAACGATGCACGACAAGTCCAGTGGAAAGGGCGGAGGCCATAAGGCTCCGCAAACCACGAACGACACTTCCGCAGCTGCAGCCGCAGCGACGCAGAAATCCGCTGCCAAAACTGGTGGCGGAAAGAGCGGTCAGGGCGGAGCCTAACCCCGCAAAAGGACGGTCCCCCGTTCTTTTCACCGGCCGGCGCGGCGAAGTCGGCATTTGTCGCGCCGGTCCTTTCGATGCCGACGAAAGGAAATCATGTCAGTTACTTTTCTGCCAAAGCCTACCCTACAGGAACTTAAGGACGCGAAGAGACAGGAAGAGGGTGCGTCTGATGCCACAAAGGGCTCGATCGACGGTAAGCCACCTCGCATAAAACATCCGCCGATCGATTCACGGTCGGTCCGGTTTTATCGCGAGATGCTCAAGATCGAGGACAACTGGCCGCTTCCGGAAGACCTTGCTCGCTTCCATTTGAGAGTCTCCAAACTTCTCGTCAATCACGGCCGGCTGTTGATCGGTGCTGTCGAACACGCATTCATCGTCACGCTGTTCGAAGAGCTTCAGGGCTTCAAAGCTGAGATCGAAACCGAACTCCGAGAGATAGTTGGTGATGCGATCAGGGATGTCGCAGCCGAGCTGGTGCCCGGCATCGTGGAATCGCAGGTATCTCCAGCGATCGACAGGATCATGTCACAACCACGGCAGCCGGATCCGGATTCAGAGGATCTCGGCGACGGAGACCTGACTGAATTGACCAGCCAATGGGACGCGGTTCCCGAGGGCGCAGCCGTTACGGTCACGGCTGGCGACAAGAAAGCAGCAGGCAAATTCCTTGGACTGACCGAGGACCGACGGCTCAAGGTTCGATTGGATGGCGTTACTCGCGGGCACCGAAAATTTGATGCCGATCAGGTATCACTGGTGACCGAAATGGGATCACCATTTTCTGAAAGCGAATAATGCCGCACTCGAACCATCGATCGTTCCGGACGAAGCCGGTTACTCGAGGAACCTACGACTGGTTCCGACAGGAAGCCGGCCGCGTCATGGGGCTCAGTCCCAACCAGATCACTCTCTCAACCGACGAAGAGCGTGACGTTGACGAGTGTGTCGCGCGAGGCGAACGCGATTTCTATACGCCGTCGATGCCGGACATCCCTCCACATCGATGGTCTTTCCTGACAATCGCATTCAGCATGCCGATCAACGCGAACCAGACGGACTATCTGCTTCCCCAGTCCGATTTCGGCGGCATCAGCGGCGATTTGACCTATGCCGCCGCGGACAACAAATACACTGGCCTTCGACACGTCACTGCAGAGAAGATCGACGAGCTGCGATCGCTCAATACGACCAACAGCAGTCACCCGACCCGCTACGCACTCCGCATGTCCCAGCACGGCGGAGTCACTCGCCAGCAGTGGACCATGTCGTTCTGGCCCGATCCTGACGCTTCATACACAGTCAAGGGCAGCTACGACGTCAGTCCTGTTTTGATGAGTGAGGATCGACAGTACCCGTACGGCGGGGCCCAGTTCGAGAATCTTCTGCTGTACTGCGTTCTGGCCCAGGCGGAACTCTACAACGAAAAGTCAAAGTCCAAGAGGTTCCAGCAGGAACGCGACCGGCAGATGGTCGCAGCGATCGGGATGAACAACGGACAGAACCAGCCAGACATCCTTGGCTACAACGGCAACGCGACATTCGGCGGTGGCGGACGACTCCGCGACATCGAGATTCGTGACGGACGGTACTTCGAGAACTTCAGTCCTCTGACATTGGACACGTAAATGTCTCTGGAAGTGACATACGCCACATTGAGAGGCGAAATCGGCCGATTCCTTGGCTACGGGAGAGCGACCACAACCTGGTCGACCGATCAGGCTTCCGATATTGATGACGTTCTTGGGTCAGGTCTTCGTCGATTCTATTACCCGCTGCTTCCAAAACCCGACGTTACCGGACAGCCGGACATCTATTGCTGGTCGTTCTTGAACCAAATCGCATTCATTGACCTGGTGCAGGCCAAAACGGACTACGATCTCCCTGACGATTTTGGCGGAAATCTCTCAGACGGATTCACGTTCGCCGAGAACAGTGGCGAGAATTCGATCACTGAAGTGGACGAGGTTTGCATCCGACGTCGGCTGGAGAACACGACGACGCAGGGTACGCCGTCATACTTCTGCGTTCGGCCTCGGCGTAAATCAGCAGCCGATCGGCAGCTCTGGGAAGCCGTCTTCCACCAGGTGCCTGACACTTCATACACGGTCACGTACCGGTATTCGATCGAGCCCCAGATCGTCGGAACAGGAAACACGAAGCCACATGGCGGCGTGATTCACGCTGAGACAATTCGGGAAGCCTGTCTGGCCGTGGCGGAAGAAATACTGGATGATGAGCCTGGGGTTCATGCACAGCGGTTCGAGAAACAATTGATGTCGTCCATGCTCACCGATAAGAGGATGAGCATCAGTTACTAAGCACGAAACGGAGAGAAACCATGGCAGGCGGAACATATCCAGTAACGGCGCCAACACGCGGGACATACGAGTGGTTTCAGTTGAGGATCGGATTATTCCTTCGCAATGAGCTGGGCGAGCCTTCGCTGGGAACGAATGCCGACCCAGCCATCTGGGACGATTATCAGGTGGGTGTGGTTGACGAGATCATCCAGGAAGGCGCTCTCCAGTTCTATTTCCCGCCATTAGTGATGGGGCAGAAAATCCCCTACACCTGGGCGTTCCTCATGATCGAGGATACGGTCGCTACGGCGAGCTCTGATTTCGATTACGATCTGGACGCCGATTGCGGCGGCATCGCCGAAGATTTCGTCTTCACCAGCGGTGAAGACAAGCGTAAGCCCAAGCTCGTGTCCGCCGAAGAGGTCATGTCGATGCGAGGCCAGGCGGCAGATACCGGCACGCCCGAATACATCGCCATTCGCCCGAAGACCTCAACTGGCTCGGCGGTGCAGACTTACGAGGCCATTGTCTACCCGACGCCAACTGCTATTGAAACTCTGAACTATCGCTTCCTGAAGATCCCGCCGTTGCTCACAACGACGAACAACTTCCCGTACGGAACGGTCACACACGCGAATACGATCGCAGCGTCGTGTTTGTCTGTCGCGGAAGCATTGATTCGTGGAACTCAAGGCCCTATGCACCAGCGTTTCATGCAATGCCTGCAGGCGAGCGTGATGAGCGACATGCGAAGTAATCGAATAACTGCCAATCAGGTTGGCGATTTGATGGACCTGCGAGACAGGGGAATGCAACCACAATAGGGAGATAGCGAATGACACTGTCAGAAGCCGTTGCCGAATACGAGGACTTGGGAACAGAACTCGTAAGGCTTCAAGAAGAATTGGACGTCGCGAAACGAAGACAGGGCGTTCTGTCGAAGCAGGTTTTCTCTGCAGTATCTGCAGGGAAAGAGGCATCCAAAGGCGAATACGAATTTCAGGTTGCTGGCGGGAAGCAGTATCGAGTTCACAACCAGAAGATCGAGCCAATCAACGAAGTCGAAGTCTTGTCACAAGACTTGAGAATCGGAGACTGACATGGCAAACGAAATGACACATGGCGTGTCCCTGATTTTCGCCAAAGGTGGTTCGACTGTCGATGAGGCATTCGGATCAATCGTGAGCGACGTATCCGGGAACTCGGTGACGCACCTTGTGCAAACTGTCGGGTTTGCGGCTGACGAGGCTCTGGTCATGGGCGACGTCAGTACGCCCGGCATGATCATGATCCGGAATCTCGACTCAGCGAATGCAGTTCACATCAGACAGGCCGACGATGCGGCGAATTGCATTGTCGTCAAGGCCGGAGACGTCCAGTTGTTTCGTTTCTCAGAAACCACGACCGCGCCGTTTGTTATCGCAATTACGGCTGCCGTGCAGATCGAATACTGGCTGTTTGAAGACTGATCGCCGTCCGGGGCAAAGGCGTAAGAGTCGCCTCTCTCGTGAGCCCGGAACCATCGCTTTTCACGATGTTAAAGGAACAAACCAATGTCTGCTCAGAACATCTGGCGACTCGTAAACTCCGCACTGGAATTCGGATATCGCCTCTCGACGGGGAACACGCTCAAGGTACTCCCCAAGTCTGACGACGACGGCGCGATCGAGATCGGCGATGGCACGACCGACGTCGACGTGAAAGCGTTCCTTGGCTCGACAACCGAGTACGTCGAACTGGACGTCGGGAATAGCCGGATCAACGCGACAGTGCCCTTCAAGTTCAATGGAGGCGTCGTTACTCAGATCACGTCGCCGACGACTGGCGTGACGCTCAGTGCGTTGTCCGGCCAGATCACGACGATCGCCGGCACACTGGCTGCGGCCGGCGAGGAGACGTTTACGGTCACGAATACGCTGGTTGACGCGACAGATACCGTCATCGTGAGCCTGGCCAGTAATGCAGGCGATGGGACTCCCATAGCCGTTTGCAGTGCAGTTGCGGCGGGATCGTTTGGCATCACGGTCGCCAATCTTCATGCGACCGAAGCCCTGACGACACTCGTAGTGGTCAACTTCGTCGTCATTAAGGGTTCGGCGTCCTGATTTACGGTCTTCTCCCGGATGCTCGGCCTGTCCGGACATCCGGGTTTCTTTTGCGTGACGGAACATCGACATGGCAGACAAAACAGCTGGCATCTTCGTTCTGGATGTCGTGAACGTGAACACGACGGGCAGCAAAGCCCTTCACGCTGCGTGCATCGAAGTCAGGCTCAAGGCTCGCGCGGTTGACGGCCGCCTGCAGCTCGAAGCTGATGACGACACCGAATACTGGACATTGACCGCCGACGTCGAACTGATCCTGTCGGGCCGTAATCTTCACGGGAAGACGTTGTACTTCTCCTCGGGCGCTGATACCAACATCGAGATCATGCAGGTCAAGGACACGGTTGCGTGATTTTGGCCTTGATGTGAATTAACGGACTGTCGACACCAAGAGGCCGCAATGTTCCCTGATCGCTTCACACACGTGCCCGTGTCTTTCGTGTCACAGTCGGCCGCGTATACAGCGAAGCCGTTCGAGTATGTGCTCCTCACGGCAACGGCAGCCGACTACACGCTTACGCTCCCGACGTCTCCGACCGTGAACGACGTTGTGTCGATGTCAGCTACCAGCATCACGGGTGGCTTCAAGGTCACGGTCACGGGCACCACGAAGAACATCCTACTGCGTGAGGGATCGGCGACATCCTTCAAATTATTCATCACCAATGACCACATGGACCTGAAATACAACGGCACGGCGTGGGAAGTGACGAATGACGGCAGAAAGAAGCATGTAGGCGTCATGAGGAACAGCGTGGCCCAGACTATCAGTAATGGAGTATTTACGGTTCTTGGATATGACACTCTTGTAGTTGACCACGGAGGAATTGCTACCATTGCAGATGAGCGTATTACGGCGCTAAGAGACGGTAGCTATAACTATAGAGCACAGTCCATTCCGGAAAATACAACCCTTGCTGCCTCAGACAGAATAGTAACGAGGTTATACAAGAATGGATCTCACTTCCAGGCAGGGGAGCAAGATGAGGATTCTTCGGGAGATAGGCATACGACGGTTGCTGCGGGAATAATAGAGTTGTTAGCGGGGAATTACATTGATGCGAGAATCTACTACTTGACAGGGGGAAATTGCGATACGGAAGCGAACTACTCACATTTCCAGGTCTTCGAGACTTAGTAATGGCTAGCATTAAAATACCAATCGCTGCAAACGCATCTGCAATTATAGAAGCAGCAGGCGGGATTACTGGTGTTGAAAGTGATTCTTATGTACACCATAGCATTCTGCATTGTCCCGATGTATCCCAGGAAACCTTGGATGCAGTAGTCACCGCCTACGACCACGAAGCATATCTGCGTGATCAGGCATTAGCACAACTCATCAAAAGCAAGCAACAGCAGGCCAGTGATGAAATACTCAATCTGGCACCAGAATGGAAACAGCGAAACCTACTTGCTCAATCTCTTCTTCTGGTTTTCACACAACTCAATATATTGGATTCACCAGAAGCCTCAGAGATGCATGATCTATGGAAGAAGATCGACAAGATTCGCAAAGACAGTAACGATACGCCCATAACGGAAGACGACAAGAAGAAGGAGTAAGCCGTGGCGGCTATTGAGCAACTTGACACCGAGAATGCGGACCGCAACCTGACGTCGCAGGTGACCGTGCTTACGGACACTCCCGATGTTTCCGGCGCACGGCTGTGTCAGGTGTCTATCCAGCTCGGCGATGGAGTGAACAACCTTGACGGTACTGGCGGTACGTTCGAACTTGAGATTCTCGTTGACGGCAACACTATCAATGGTGGTGTGGAGTACCAGAACGTCGGCACCAAGGTGCGTACGAGTCTGCAAAGCCAGTCATTCATTTGCCCGCCTAACATGGAAGTGGTCGTCAAGCTAAAGTCACCAAATTCGGCTGACACGGGAGTGGACGTCACAGCCTATTTGTACGACGTCGGTCCTTCAGTGGTGAGTGCGGACCTGCCAGCGAACTTTGCAGCGACTGTGATCACGGCTGGCGGCGCTGTTGACTCGCTGATTCAGGGATTCCTGAACGACACGATCGCCGAGACCACAGCGGACAATATCGCCGCGAACTTTGAAATCTTCTGGGATAACGCCAATGTGCTGACAGCAAAAACCGTTGACGATGTTGGCGGAAGCGGTGCTTCAGCGGCTGATGTTGCTGACGCCGTCTGGGACGAAGCCGAGGCTGACCATACCGCGGGCGGCTCATTCGGTAGTTTGGCGGCAGCGATATTCGCAGACACGGATCAGATTGTCATCGAGATCGGTACGGCAGGTGCTGGACTCACGGATCTTGGCGGCATTACGAATATCAGCTCTCTGGTTGTATCTGCTTCCGGTGAGGTCGATTCATTAGTGCAGGGCTTCCTCGATATTAACATTTCTGAGACGACCGACGGCAATATCTCCGATAACTTCGATACGTTCTACGACAATGCCAATGTCCTGACGACGAAGACAGTTGACGATGTCGGCGGAGGCGGATCATTGACTGTCGCTGCGATCGCTGACGGTGTGTGGGATGAAGTTCGGATCGATCATACGACGGCAGGTTCGTTCGGCGAGATCGCGACGGAGATCGCTTCCATCCTCGTGGACACCAGCACGACGATTCCTGCGACGATCACGACGGCACAGAATGACCTGGATGTCATCACAGGGGCTGATGGCGTGAATCTGCTGTCGGCGACGCAGTCCAGTATTGACGCGATCGAAGTCGATACAGCAGAGATTGGAACAGCCGGTGCTGGCCTGACTGCGCTGGCTGGCATTACGAATATCAGCTCTCTGGTTGTATCTGCTTCCGGTGAGGTCGATTCATTAGTGCAGGGCTTCCTCGATATTAACATTTCTGAGACGACCGACGGAAATATCGCGTCCAACCATTCAACCTTCTGGGATAATGCAAACGCGATAACGGCGAACACGGTAGACAATGTGGGTGGCGGATCGGATCGGTCGGTGCTGGCTTCTACGACGATCGCCACATTATCTACACAGACGAGTTTTACTCTGGATGTCGGCAGTTCAGACAATGACGCCTACAACGGATGCACTATCGTCGTAGAGTTTGAGTCGGATGCGGACCAGAAAGCCGTCGGGATTGTGAACGACTACGTTGGGTCAACGAAGACCGTCACATTGTTGGAAGACCCGGGAGTCTTCACGATGGCGGCGGCGAATAAGGTGTTCATCCTGGCAGAGAAGTCGTTGAAGCCGACAACGTCGGATGATCATCATGTGGATGTTACGAGTGGTGGAAACGTCGGCGTGGACTTCGGGAACATCTCTGGCACACTGACAAACGCGAACGTAGCTGCGTTTGATGCGAATGAACGTGTTGATGTCGGACAGTGGGTGGGAGGTGCTGTGTTCCTGTCTGCGTCTACGCCTGTTGTGAGCATGGAGTACATCAAGGGCACGGCGTTAACGGAGGCCACCAGCGGGCGACTGGCTCAGTCGTTCTCTACACTGTTCGATAATGGTGATTCTGGCGCGACGGCCGTACTTGATGACATCACGTCCATCCTGACGGATACTGGGACGACGCTGCAGGCGGAACTCGACGGAATTCAAGCGGATACCGAAGACATTCAAACTCAGATCGGCACTGCCGGTGCCGGACTCACGGGCCTCGGCGGCATGAGCACGACAATGAAGGCCGAGGTGAATGCGGAAGCTGACACAGCGCTGACCGACTACGACGCGCTGGTGCCGGCGGACCTGCCGAGCAACTTCAGTGCCCTGGTTATCACGGCTGGCGGCGCTGTTGACTCGCTGATTCAGGGATTCCTGAACGACACGATCGCCGAGACCACAGCGGACAATATCGCCGCGAACTTTGAAATCTTCTGGGATAACGCGAACGCCATCACTGCTCAGACCGTTGACGATGTTGGTGGAAGCGGTGCTTCAGCGGCTGATGTTGCTGACGCCGTCTGGGACGAAGCCGAGGCTGACCATACCGCGGGCGGCTCATTCGGTAGTTTGGCGGCAGCGATATTCGCAGACACGGATCAGATTGTCATCGAGATTGGAACAGCCGGTGCTGGACTCACGGATCTTGGCGGCATGAGCACGACAATGAAGGCTCAAGTAAACACTGAGTGCGATACGGCACTGACTGACTATGATGGTCCGACAAACGCGGAAATGGTCGCCAGGACTCTTGTTGCTGCGAGTTACTTTGATCCGGCAGCAGACACGGTCGCGACCGTAACAACGCTCACTGGCCACACGCCACAGACAGGCGATTCATTTGCGAGACTCGGTGCGCCGGCAGGGGCCAGCGTGTCCGCCGACATTGCTACAGTGGATTCGAATGTTGATGCCATTCTGGTCGATACTGCCGACATGCAGCCGAAGCTCGGAACGATTACGGATCTGGGTGCCGGGGCGACTCTGGGCGACAACCTGGCGGATATGGCGGGTGCAACATTCAGCACGACGACCGACTCACTGGAAGCGAATCGGGATCGGGGTGATGCCGCATGGACGACGGGTGCTGGTGGCTCCGATCGCTTGATCATGGCCGACACGACGATTGCCACGCTGGCTTCGCAGACGTCGTTCACGTTGACTGCGGGAAGCGCGGACGACGATGCGTACAACGGCTGTACCATCGTGGTTGAGGATGTGGCTACGGCGACACAGAAGGCGCGTGGAGTGGTGGACGATTACGCGGGTTCGACGAAGACGATCACGCTGCTCGAAGACCCGGGCGTGTTCACGATGGCTGCGACTGACAAGGTCTACATCCTTGCCGAGTCCAGCCTGAAGCCGACGACCCAGGCTGACTATCACGTGGACGTGACGTCGGGTGGGAACGTCGGGATTGACTGGGGCAACGTGTCCAACCCAACGACGGCGGTGGACCTGTCGGGAACTGATATTCAGCTTGCGGACACCGTAACGACGCTCACAGGCCACACGGCACAAACCGGAGACACGTTCGCGTTGGCCAACGGCGCGGCAGGCTTTGTGGCGATTGACACCGTAGTTGACGCCATTCTTGTCGACACGGGCACGACGCTGGACGCGGCAATTGCGGTTATTGATGCGAATGTCGATTCCATTTTGGTGGACACTGCCGAGATTGGCGCGGCAGGTGCGGGACTCACGGGACTCGGCGGAATGTCTGCCACAATGAAAGCTCAGGTGAATACCGAGTGCGACACGGCATTGACCGACTACGACCCACCGACGAATGCTGAGATGGTGGCTCGCACGCTGGTGGCTGCGAGTTACTTTGACCCGGCGTCAGATACCGTGGCGACGGTGACAACCTTGACGGGCCACACAGCCCAAACCGGCGACACATACGCTCTGGCGAATGGCGTTACCGGGTTCAGTGCGATTGACACTGTTGTGGATGCGATCAAGGTCAAGACTGACTACCTGACACAGACGTACGCAGGCTCAGGCACTATCGACGTCAATCTCTCAACGATCAATAACGTCATCCAGACGGGCGGAGACCTGATTGCGCAGCTCAGCAACATCCTGACTGACACTGGAAACACATTGCCGGCCACGCTCGCGACGATCGATGGGATCGTGGATTCGATTCTCGTGGACACCGGCACGACGATTCCTGCGACGATCACGACGGCACAGAATGACCTGGACATCATCACCGGCGCTGATGGCGTGAACCTCCTGTCTGCAACACAAGCGAGTATCGACGCAATCGAAGTCGATACTGGGACGACGCTGCAGGCGGAACTCGACGGAATTCAAGCGGATACCGAAGACATTCAAACTCAGATCGGCACTGCCGGTGCCGGACTGACAGCGATACCTGCGCACGGCGCGACGACGGGTACGGCGGATTCCGGGTCAACGACAACGATGGTTGATGCGGTTCGCAATGAAGCCGACAACGATTACTGGAAGGGCGGGTTGATCAAGTTCACGTCTGGGACCATCAGCGGACAGACCAGGTCAATTACCGGGTTCACGGCAGCAACTGACACGCTCACGTTCGAACCGGCGACTACTCAGGCGGTTGGGACGAACACATACGAATTGCTTCCGTTCGGACGTGCTGACCTGCTGGCAGCGACACAAGCCAGCATCGACGCCACCGAAGCAGACACGAATGAACTGCAGGTTGACGATTACCCGACGACGCTGGCGACGCTGGCGACAGCGACAGCACTCACGACGGCACAGAACGACTTGGACATCATCACCGGCGCTGATGGCGTGAATCTTCTGTCGGCGACGCAGGCGTCAATCGACGCGATCGAAGTCGATACTGGCACAACGCTCGACGCGGCTATTGCCGTCATTGACGCGAATGTGGACCAGATTGAAGCGGCGGTCATCACGAACGCGGCAGGAGTCGACATCGCGGCAGACATCATCGCACTGAAGGCCGAGACAGTCCTGATCGTCGCAGACACGAACGAGCTGCAGACCGATTGGGCCGACGGCGGCAGGCTTGACCTGATCATCGATGAGCTGACAACGAATATCGACGCGATCGAGACGGATACCGCAGACCTGCAGAGCCAGATAGGCATGGCCGGCGCAGGACTCACGGACCTAGGCGGCATGAGCACGACAATGAAAGCTCAGGTCAATACGGAGGCTGACTCAGCCATCGTGACGTACGGGCTTGACCATCTGATCTTCACGTCGGTCATAGGCACAGACATCGCCGACGACTCAATTGTCGCGTTCATGACATCGAAGTCCGCAACGGCAGATTGGGACGATTTCGTCAACACGACGGACTCACTTCAGGCAATCAGGGACAATCAGTCGGCAGGCACTGGGCTGACGGCATTATCAACCGGCACCGCACAGTCCGCGACATCCACGACACTCGTCCTCGCCGCATCTGCAGCCTTCGCCGACGACGAGCTGATCGGTAACATGATCAAGATCACGGGCGGTACGGGCGTGGGCCAATCACGGCAGGTCACGGACAATGTCCTCTCGTCGGACACGGTGACAGTCGACCGGGCATGGACAACCACGCCTGACGCAACGTCTACATACGAGATTGTCGAAGGCGTTCTCCCGGACACCTTCGCCGACGCCCTGCTGGTGCGCGACGTTGATAACGTCGAAGGAACGGCCAACGAGCACACGCTCTGCACTGTCGTTCTCGGGTGCCTTGAGTCGTCGATCAGCGGGACGACACTCACGATCAAGCGAACGGACGGGTCCACGACGCACGTCACGAAAACGCTGACCAAGACCGCTGGAGACGCTCCCATTCGGGGGATCACCTGATGTTACTTCAATTCTTCGGGGCCAGCAGTTATTGGGACGGTGGCCGTTCGGTCATATCACCGCAGCGACTTGGATTGACGGGCCTTGACCGTGTTCCCGTAGAAGACCGTCGGGCACGTCGGGTAGTTGACGCACTCGCCTCACTCCAACTGTCTGGGATCGACCCGACGTCCGGCCTGTTGTCATTGGGGGCTGCCACGTCACCGGAAGATGGAGTCCGCGGTGGGATCTTTCAGATGATTACAATCAGCGACCTGAATCAGACTATCAGTAGTCCTCCCACCCAGGCAGAAGGCCAGGCGATCAGCGACAAGATTGACGAGATGTTGCAGTCGTTCAGGGATGCGGAGATCATGGCCACATGAGTAATCGCCTGCTACTCGATCGTAGTCCTGTTGAGGATCGTCGCTGGCGTCGAGTGTTTGATGTCCTCGGCTCGGTTACTCTGGTTGGCTTGGAAACCGTCGGGAACAAACTGCAACCAGCAGCCCCGACAACCACTGCGATCGGCGGTCCTTTTCTCGTAAGCGCGATTGCCGACCTTAATCTGACCGTTTCGAACCCTCCCACGCAGGCAGAAATACAGTTGATCACTGACAAGATCGACGAGACCCTGCTTGCGTTTCGGGTTGCTGGAATCCTGGAATGGTGACCGACGATGCCAGATATCAGAGACGTGACACTCTCGTTTCCGTATAGCGGATTGTCTGAGGGCGTGAGCTTCGACGGCCAGCCCGACATGACCAGTCCGGACCTCTCGAACGTGGTTCCGTACGACCCATTGACTGGACGCAAACGCGGCGCTCAGCGGGTAGGTCTGTCGAAGTACGAAGCCACCCAGATCGATACGGCACCAGTTCAGGAACTGATCCATCTGGCTGGGCCCGGATTCGTAAACCAGATCGGGAACGGATCGAGCATCGTTTCGGCTGAAGGGCTTGGTGTCCCCCACGCGTGGGTGATGCTTGACACGAATGGCGTGGCGATCGTAAGCGTTGACGATCAAGGGGCCACGGACCTGCAGCAGTCATCCTGGGATACGGATTGCAACGCCTATGTCACAGCAACAGTTACGGCCAACCAGAACGACGTCAAGCTGATGAAGTACAGTCCGGCTGGCGTCTTGATCTGGTCCCAGACGATTACCGTGGCGACGACTGCACCCGCAAGGCGACTGGTACGCGGCCAGTTCCAATTGAAGAACATGATCTACGTCCTATGGGACGGCGACGGCGCATACGAAGGTTCGATTCGTCGATATCACATCTCCGACGGAACCGAAGTTGACGCCAGCCCGTTCGTGGCAGCGGTTGGGAATGTTGCTGGTCTTCGAAATTCACTTGGCGATCAAGTCTCGTGGCTGCACGCCAACACCAGCCGGTTGTGCTGGGCACAATGGGACAACTCAGACTTCAAGCTCAGCCTGGTGTTTATCAATCCAGACTCTGGAGACACGGTATCGACGGTCGTGCTTCATGATGGCACGCATGTGATTACCGACAATGTCAGGTTCTGGGGCCTTGCTTCCGACGGCCTGGGATTCTTCTATGTCCATTACCACAAGGGTGACATTACCGGACCTCCAGATGGACATGTCCGGAAATACGACATTGATGGAAATAAGCAGTGGGAGCAAACCTACGTCGACATCTCCAACGACAACTACGCACTGACATTCTTACCGGACACCGATCATATTGCGATTTCCGGGAATGATGTTTTCGGAGTGGCGTACAGTCTGGTTCTCCTGGATGTATCCGACGGCGCGATCGCCCAGCAACTGGACCCGTTCAGTGACATCTCGGCAACTGGTTATGTGGCGGTTTCAGCAAGTGACGGATTCGGAGGCCTGATTTGCAGTTCGGCAAATCTCTTCCAGAACCGCTTGCGTCGGCTGAGCACGGACTTCACGACAGTGCTCTGGACCTACACAAACAACGACGAGCTGGAGCCAATGAGTTCCTGTTCGCGGCCAGTTGTCCTCCAGACAGGCGTCAAGCAGAGGTACGTGCGGTCTCTTGCCGTCTGCGGCGGAACTGTCAAGCGTTTCGACAACGATGTCGATGGGGCCGTGCTGGTCACGAATGGAAACGACGTGCTGTCGAATCGCCCCATCATCTTCGGGACTGTTTTCCTGCAGGACGTCTACTTCGCCGATGGTGAGACGACGAAATACTACGCTGCAGTGACGAACTCGATTGAGACCTGGACGCCATCGTCGGGAAGCCTGCCGATCGATGGTAACGGTTTGCGTGCCCGCCTGATCGATACGTGGCAGGGCCGCGTGTGTCTTTCGGGACTGCCGGGCGACCCACAGAACTGGTTCCTCAGCGCGATCAACAACCCGCTCGACTTTAATTACGGGAACGATCCGCAGACGGTTACGGATGCCGTGTCTGGCTCCCTGTCGGACGCCGGCGAACTGGGCGACGTCGTTAATTCGATGTGTGCGTTCACCGACGATGTCCTGCTCTTTGGCTGCGACTCCAGTCTCTGGCAACTGACCGGCAATCCGGCGGCCGGCGGTCGACTCGACGAACTCAGCGACATCACAGGCATGGCGTGGGGCAGGCCTTGGACCAAGCAGCCGGACGGAACGCTCTGGTTCTTCGGATCCCGCGGCGGACTTTATCGGATGGTTCCGAACTCGCAGCCAGAACGCGTCAGCCTCGCGAACATAGACGAGCGATTGGCTACGATCGACATGAAAACCCGCATCGTCCGGCTGGCGTGGGACGACCGGCTCATGGGTATCTGGATCACATTGACTTCCACCGACCAGCTGACGGCGGCCACTCACTATTTCTTTGACGCTCGGACAGAAGCCTTCTTCCCGGTTTCCATGGCAAACCTGGACCACGAACCGCACGTCCTGCACGTTTACGATGGCGACGATCCCGACGATCGCGTAGTTCTGCTCGGCTGCCGCGATGGCTATGTTCGGAAGTTCGACCCAACAGCAACCGACGACGACGGCACGGCGATCGACAGTTACGTCATGATCGGACCGATTCAGGGACAGGAGCAAGTGCCCTTGATTCTGAATGAGGTACAGGCGACCTTGGCTATTGGATCATCCGACGTAACTTGGTCTTTGCATGTTGGCGATTCTGCCGAAGAGGCGAAATCTGCTACTCTATCGGCCACTGGAACATTGTCGACAGGCCGTAATCAATCATTCCGTCCGCGAGTTGGTGGGCATTCGATATACTTGAAGCTACGGAACGCCACGGTTGCCCAGACGTGGGCACTGGAGCGTATCGCAGCCCGATTCCGAACGACTTCAGTATCGTTTGGTAGGAGATTCTGATGCCAGTCGCCTTTGGACCTCAGTTGCCCGGAATCAACCCGAGTGGCACAAACTTCCCGGTGTTCTCGAATCCTCAGACCAATACGGCTGGGCTGCAGTCCAGTCTGAATCCGGCGGAGGTTCCTCTCGCGCCAATCTCAGTGGGCGTAAATCGCTCGATCAATGGGCCTAATCTGGCTGGTGGATTCAACCAATTCAACCAGTCCCAACAACAGCAGAATTCGCTCTATAACGCTGTTCTTGGCCAGCACGACACGCGAGTTGGTAGCCTAATAGGCCGCAACGAAGCGATGGCGAATGCGACACGGTCCCAGCAGGCTTCCGGGATTGCGGATATCGGTGGCCAGTGGGGAGCCGCCAGGACCGAGGCGCTCGACACGTACGGCAGTATCATGGGCGCTGATCGCAACCGACTGCTGCAAGAGAACGCAAGGATCACTGGCTTGCATGGCGATCGTAGCGGAGCCTACAGCCAGGCCCAACTAGGAGCCGGCGGAGTCCAGGAAGGTTACCAGACGCGGCTTGGCGATATCGACACGCGGCAGAATCAGGAACTGAATGCAGCAGCGAATCAGACAGCAGGCCAATTGGAGTCCAGTCAGACGGGCCTAAATTCCGCATACGCCCAACGGACTCAGCAGATTGCCGACCTTCTGTCGCAGCGAGGCCAGTCGGCATCACGGGACATTGATCGTGAATACGATCGTTCTCGAGCCGAAAGCCTGAATGATATGACCTCGCGCGGGTTGTCGAACACGACAGTCCTGAGCGGGCAGAACAGGGGCATCGAATCAGACCGATCAGCTGCACAGCAGAGGTTGCGTGACACGCTTCGAGACGAAGAGATTCGACAGTTGACCCAGGTTGGCGGAGAAGAACTGCAGAACCGGAGCCTGGGTATTGACCGATCGTATCAGGCAGGCCGTGCGGGAGTCGGAGATGTTGCCCAGTATCAGACACTGCGATCACAGCTCATGGGTGACCAGCTT
>Ga0209501_10001062_pt1 | contig 31190 bp, 20 predicted proteins | sample ArcticOcean_MG_C_4_FD_187434 | JGI IMG/M metagenome (GOLD analysis project Ga0209501, IMG submission 187434) | Marine microbial communities from western Arctic Ocean - ArcticOcean_MG_CB4_134 (SPAdes) (version 2) | ecosystem: Environmental > Aquatic > Marine > Oceanic | place: Arctic Ocean...
CGCTTGGCTGCCTGTCCTGTCTGATGGTTGTGAAGACAATGAAATCGATGATCTCGAGGCCGCGCTAGCCGGTCGCAGCGACCCGAAGGTCGCCTATGACGTAATTCGCGAACAAAATCCACATATCGACTTCCCCGACACTCTCGAATTACTCGATCCACCCCTGCAAATCGACGCATTGGTCGTCGGTGCTATTCGTTCTGACTACCAGAAGACACGCATCGAGCGCCTCTGCGAGCGCCTCGGAATCATCTCATATTGTCCTCTCTGGCACCACTCATCAGACGAACACATGACCTCACTCATCGAACATGGCTTCGATGTCCGAATCGTCTCTGTATCCGCCGACGGACTCGACTCCCAATGGCTGGGCATCTCCCTGAACGAAGATCGGCTCACCGCACTCCGGGAGGCAGCCGAAAGCCACCGCTTCAACCTCGATGGCGAGGGCGGCGAATTCGAAACGATAGTCCTCGCCGCCCCGCACCTGTCCGGCCGCATCGTTACCGAGGGGGAGACACATTGGCGAGGCAGCAGAGGCACTTGGAAACTCACTTCAGCACGCTTGGAATCACTCCGCTAGCCTCAAACGGGGCAGCAAAGTCGGCGAGACACGGGGAACACAGTGTCGGTATCACCACTCGACTATCGATACGGTCGCGAAGAGGCCAAAGAGATCTGGTCTCGAGAGGGCCGACACACTCGTCAATTGGATGTCGAACGAGCGCTTGTATGGGCTCATTGCCAGCTCGGGCGCGTCAGCGCCGAGCACTATGATACGATCGCCGATATCGCCGACCCTGGCATCGTGACCGCTGATCGGGTCGACGAGATCGAAGCCGAGACCCGCCACGACATCATGGCTCTGACCAAGGCGATGGCCGAGCAGGCTGGTGAGGCTGCTTGGTGCATTCACTTGGGCGCCACCAGCAACGACATAGTCGATTCTGCTGTAGCACTGCAGATACGGGACAGCATTCGTCTGCAATACGAGATGCTGAAACAATTGCTTGGAACATTATGCGACCTCGCCGAGCGCGAGAGAGATACGGTGATGCTCGGCCGCACCCATGGACAGGCCGCTGTGCCGATTACATTCGGGCTGAAGATGGCGGTCTTCGTCGATGAATTCCGCCGTCACCTCGACCGCCTCGCAGAAATGGAAGAGCGGGCCATCACCGGCAAATTCCTCGGCGCGGTGGGAACCGGCGCCGCACAGGGCGAGAACGCCAGAGAATTACAGAAGCTCATCCTCGACCATCTCGGCTTGACCGTGCCCGTCGCGACGACTCAAGTGGTTGGCCGCGACCGTTACATCGAGTGGGTCGGTTGGATGGCCAATGTCTCTGCTTCGATCGAGAAACTCCTGCAGGAGGTCCGGAACCTGCAACGCAGCGAAATCGCCGAAGTCGGTGAGTGGTTCGATACCGAGAAGCAGGTCGGTTCCTCGACCATGGCCCACAAGAGGAATCCAATCACTGCAGAGAATGCCTGTGGCCTCGCCCGCATCGTTCGAGCGATGATCATACCATCTTACGAGAACGCCCTGCTCTGGCATGAGCGTGATCTCGCCAACTCATCGGCGGAGCGCTTCACCCTGTCTCATGCAATGATTCTGACCGACGACATTCTCGGCAAGTGTGACCGCGTCATGGGCAAGTGCGTCGTCGATGCCGCGCGCATGAAAGCCAATATCGATTCACAGAATGGTTTGGTCATGGCCGAGAAGGTCATGCTCGCTCTCGTTGATTCCGGAATGCACCGCGATGAAGCCCATGAAGTGCTTCGCAGTGCCTCGATGGTATCAGTTTCAGAACACAGGAACCTGCGCGATGTCTGCGCTGAAGATACGCAGATAAGTGTTAAATTCGATTCGGATGAATTGGACGCCCTCTTCAACCCGATGAATCATCTAGGCGTCAGTGGCGAGCTCGTCGATGAAGCGGTCGCAATCGCTCGCAATTATCTCTGATACAAGATCAGTAGATGTACATCAGCAAAAGCAAGCAAGTGCCGGTGATAGCGGCGATGACGCCGAGGAGCATTATCATCGCATGAGGACCATATTGGTTGACATCCTCAAGCGCTGTGCGCAGAAATCCGTCCTTCGAAATCGTCGCCAACATGTTCAATTCCGATTCTTCGAAGAATGGAGCATCGCGTCGTGGTATCCTCTCAGCCATGGGAACGCACAGCCGTGTGTGGCTGAGTCCTTCAGCCTATCCGCAAGAATAGGCAGCCGAACAGCAATCCTCATCCACCCTGAACTTCGGCACAAGCCCTGTGTTAAACCTCGATGAGGGGCCAGTCCATCTCGCCGTCGAGGCTGGAATCGGTGGCACCTCGTTCTGTCTCAGTCTGGCAGCGGCTGTCTTGGAGGCGAATGGCAGAGTCGTTTGGCTGGGACGAGAGATGCCAGATGGTCAGCGAACTGCAGCCATTCTAAACTCACTTAGTGAATCACAACTCGAGAAGTTGTTCGTCATTCAGTTCGGACAGGATTTGCTCACCCGTGTGAGGGCTACAAAACCTCTGATTTCCCGTTTGTCGACCACGGATCTCGTAGTGATCGATGATTGGTGTGGCAGTGTGGGCCGTGCAGCAGCGGACGATACAGCAGCGATGCGCCAGATCATCGCAGCCGCCCAGGATTGCCGACTGATTTTCACATCCAAAGCCTACGAGAGTCCCTCAGGGATCGGTGAGCCGTGGCGAGCGAGAGGTGGAACCGAATTCACTGGAGGGGCAATTAACTTGGCATGGCTGTCTCAACCGCAGCGTCTAGGAAATAGACGCGAACTCAGAACCGGCGACCAGTGTACCGAACTGGTTCTCACCGAGAAGGGCTTCTTTCCTGCTTGATCACTCGTCTGAATCGTTTCGAAGCGCCAGTAATCTGTCCAATTCGGCCAGCGCATCTGCATCTGGGACCATCAGATCGGAGGGGTTCCGCGCCTCGCCTGAGTATTCGAAAGGGTTCGTCGTCGAGGCTAGAAGGCGGCGCTGACGCAACCTCAGAATGAACCAGAGCAAAGCCAGCGCCGAGAGTGAAAGTGCGACTGTGGAGATTGATTCCCAATCGATTGCCATGCAACCCGATTGGTGTCTCAGTCTTGATTCTTCGCGAGTTGCGGCAGGCCTCGGTCAAGCGGCTTTGCGAGGTGACGGCGGTTCGAAGGTGTGGGTTCTACCCAGCCCTGATGATTCGATTCACCGTGTTGAAGTGTTGTCCTGACAATCCACACTTTGCTATGGGTTGCACCGCAGGTGAGGCAGCGCAATGGCTGCTCACTGCCAGCGCTACGCATGCTTCGGTCGCAGCAGGAAGGCCTTGTCGAAGTTCTTGGCACCAACTCGACCAGACGGAGGCGTTCGAGATGAATGGCGCCGTCTTCGGGTGATGGAAGCCCGACCCACTCGACCATATCGCCGATGACGAAGCTGCGGAGAAGTCGATTAACGGGGCCCGATTCAGAGAATGCGACGAGCCGGTGGATCCGCTCGCCATCGTAGACCACGAGCGATGCATGACCGCCCTGGGTTTCCTCAACTGCGCTCAAGACAGTTCCAGCATGAGAGCCCAACAGATGATGATCAGAGACCTGATTGGTCCTGTGAACAGCATGATTCTCAGATCTCTCGACATCGTCACGGGCCTGCAGGAATCGATGCGCCGCGTCAACGATTGCCTCCGAATCGCCTCTGATGCCATAGAGCACAGGGCAAGGTGTGCGAGGCGCGATCAACCCACGACCTGCCGTCGGATCCCGGTTGGCGAAGGTGCCGGGGTGTTGCCGCTCCATCTCCACGATCGCCGTGGATGAAACGCAACGCTCAGTCCCAACCGCTTCGGCCTTGCGCCAAGCGATCAATTCCCAAGTGGAGTCAGCATCGGGCGACCAAGCAATAGCAGAACTGGCTCCGACGATGCCGATTGGGGTGCTCGTCGAATGAACGGAGATGAACGAGCCATTCGCAGCAGTCAGACGATCACGCCAGTCGACGTAGCCGCGCACAGAATCCCAGTACCAATGCTCTGGCAGAGTCTGATCAGCAAGGATCAGGGTAGGTTGCGGTGAATGTTCATCGACGGGGTATGTCGATTCGATCTCGTCGAGCAGGGCGTGATGAAAGTCCTGTACCGATTCTGACAATAGTTGCAGATTCTTTTCGGGTAGGCTGCAGACCGCTGCCAAAGCTGCATTGCCCCGCGTCCGCTTAGGAGCGAAAGGCCAGAGACGCACGAGTCGTCGCTCGACCACGGCAAAATCCTCGACTCGAGTGCTGATTCGTTCCAGCATTTGATGGAAATGGTAAGTGGTACACCCGATTTCAGGATGGTCGGTGTCATCCATCCCGATATACACGACAAGACGTTTCTCGGCACCGCTCACGCAGCACCCTCCAGTATCTTATCGATGACTCCGCCAAGACCACTGCTTGGATCACATCGAATGCCCTTGACTCCGAATTCGAAGGCTGCACCCATATCGACTCCCCTGTCCCCGACCATGACAGAGTCGGATTCATCGGCTCTATCAGTCCAATCATCATCGAATCGGATGAATAGTCCGACTAAGTTCGAATCCCTCGCGGCTGCTTCAAGCAGTTGTCTGCCCGCCTCCAGCATGCCCGGATTCGGCTTGCGCGCCCAAGCACCTTCCCAAGGCGCGTAGGGTGAATGCAGAATCAGGTCGAGGTGCGCGTCGGGGTCTCCCTCCAGAAGCAACTCGCGCAGGCGTGTGTGAATCGTTGCCAAAGTGCCAGAAGGCCAATGACCTCGTCCGATTGGAGATTGGTTCGTCACCACGCAGATTCTGAACCCCGCGCGCCTCAATGCTCCCACAGCGAGGCCAGCATCTGGTAACAGAACGACTTGCTCGGGTGAATTGACATAATTCTCAGAACCGATGTTCAACACTCCATCCCTGTCGAGATAAGCGATACGACCGTCCCACTGCGCACCATTTGGCAAATCAGGCAGGTCGAGGCCATCGGTCAGGGCCTCAGCGTCACGATGCGGCTCGAGTATCGGCTCACATCCCATGATTGGCCTTCACGGCCTCCTTGACGATGTGATTGATGACCAATTGCATATCTTCGATCCTCTCCATCGACTGCGTCGGCACGACAATCGCAACATCGACGAGTGAGACCAGTCGGCCTCCCGCGCCGCCCTCAAAATCACCAGTCACAGCGGCGGTGCGACAACCCGCAGCTCGGGCAGCCTCGATGCCATTCAGCACGTTCAACGAATTTCCCGAGCCCGAATAAGCGATCACCAGATCACCGGGGCGGGCGAAGGTGGCGAGTTGCCCTGCGAAGACGTTGGCGTAGTCAGTGTCGTTGGCCCAGGCGGTGAATGATGAGATGTTGTCCGTATGCGCGATGGTGCGGATTGACAGTTCCTTCGACCAATCTCCAGCGCTGTGAGAGGGGGTTGCTGCGCTGCCTCCATTTCCAATCATGTGGATGCTGCCACCGTTGCTGCGAGTTGCTTCAAGCTCCTGCCACAAAGCGGCGATACTGTCACGCGAGACATCGGCGAGAGTGCGGCTCAAATCACCGATGTAGGACTCAACGAATGAATCGAAGTCGAAACCCAACACTCACACCTCAGTTTGGACCGGCGAGGGCATCCTATTTACGAGTTGATGATTCGAGTCGAATCAATGTCCGAACCCATCGGTGCTCTTCTCGGCGTCGTTGCCGAAACGATGGGTATGAGTGGCGATGGTCTGCGATTGCTGCTCGGCAGCATAGGTATGTTGCTGCTCGCTCTCTCGTTTCACCGACATGGACAGAAGGGTTCGGTTCAGGCTGCCGCTACGGGTTGGATACTCCTCGGACTGTTCGTCTATCTGCGCTCTGAGTATTATGTCAAGATCGACGACCCGCTACTCATTCTGATGACCGCGATGGCTCTGCCTGGCGGCATCCTCCTCGCGATGATGGAAATCAGGGATGCAAGGAACGAGGTCAGCGACGAATCACTTGTCTGGTTCCGCGGCATGGTGGCTTGGGCGATGATTCCCTATCACCTCGTCTACAGCATACCATTCCTCAACATCGCTGTCGTCATGCTGACTGCGTCGAGTGCCGAGTGGATGCTCGAATTCACCGGAATGGGACAATACACGCTCGGCGAGGTGATGGTGGAACTGCATGACGGCGGTGAGGTGACGCTTTCGGCCTGGGGCGGTAATATGTGGATTCTGACAGAACCTCTTGGAGAAGGCGGATTCTTCGTGCCGATGTACCATGCCGATGGGAGCCCTGTCCACATCGCCTTCATACTGAGTTGCTCCGGCTTGCAATCGATGATCATCTTCGTCGGTGCAATCGCCGCACTGCGCACCGTTCCCTTGAATCGACGACTGCGAGGTCTGTTCATCGCCGTACCGACGATTCACGTCCTCAACACCTTCCGCAACGCCGGAATAGTTTGGCTCTCCCACAGTTATTCCGACTGGATCTTCATGGGCTTGAACATGTTCGATTTCGCCCATAGTTACGCGGCCAAGGTGGCCAGTCTCTTCGCCATGTTCCTGATGGCAATCGCTCTGTTCGACCTCTTGCCGGAACTTCATCGACACATCATGAGGTTCATTCCGATGTCTCTATGGCCGAAGAAGCAAGAGTCTGTCAGCGAGTCCTGAGACGGCTCAACGAGTTCGAAGTCGCTCGTACAATTTTCCGCGCAACGGCATGTCGTGCTCCCATGCGAATTCCTTCATCACCCGCAGCGACTCCTTCTCGAGGTTTGAATCTCCGACAAAATCCGTCACGTGGATGACTCCTTCTCTGGTGTTGGCCTTGAATGCGGCTACGGCTTCCTCCTTGTGGAAGACGAGGTAGGCGGAACCGTACCCGAAGCGCTCACGCAGCATGCTGCCGAAGTAATGAATCAACGGATCGGAAGGGGGGATGACCAGATCACGCGAGCGACGCAGGGTCTCTGATTCGGCGAGGATATCGAGACGACCCCAGCAGACATCGTGCATATCGTCGACGAGGAAGCCCTTGATGAGCGTGCCATCCTCCTCGAATTCACGCATCACATCACTGATATCCTCGGCGGAGAATGGTGCGCCTGCGAGCCTCTCGACCTGTTTGAGGGTGAGAACGGGAAAATCCTTGACCAATTCCCGCAGATAATCTCTCTTGATCTCCCAGAGATTCAAGCCGGTGAATGGCTCGACGGTCTTGAAGCCGCCACGATAATCCTGCACCAGATGACCACTGCGGACCAAGGGCGATATCAGTTTCCTGAACTCGGCTCGCCTCATCGCGAACCTCTCCATGTAGATCGTAGGGTCGTGATGATCCCGGAAGAATTGCAGGATGTCTTCGTCTTCCTCCGGAGCCGAGAAGTTCCGAATCGTCAACAAGCGCCTGAAATGATTCATCCGCGCCCAGACGAGATGGCCGCGCAGATTCGTTCCGTGATGCAATTGATGGGCGGCGGCCATCGATTTGAGATTGACGCGGAACATCTCACAGCGGCCGCGTAAGGCGAAATCATCGCGGAGTTCATTCATGTGTTCCAGAGCGATGTTCTCGTTCTCGTAGCGGCTGTTCTGATGTAATGAATGGTGATGGAAGAGTGCTCGATTGATCTGTTTTCGAGACATCGGCTGGACCACGCCGCCACGGATGTACCGCTCACCATCACCCATCGATTTGAAGCCAAGATCGGCGAGAATCTGCTGCACGGCCTCATCGCAGTCATGCACCGGAACGCCATTGAATGAATGGATGAGTGAGACATCGACGAGACGATCTCGATAATTCTCCAACAAATCATTGAATGTGTCTTTGAATTCGTCGAGATAAGAATGGGGGATGTTAACGTCCTTTATCTCGAGATAATCATTGACGACGAACATCAGGATCCGCCCGACCGGATCGACTCCCTTGAAGACCGGGTGATACCAGCCCTGTTTGAGAATCAGGCGGACCTCCTGAATGAAGCGGCTGCAAAATGGATCAGACTGCGACAATATGCGCATCGTGCGGTCTTCGGCCATCGGTGAAAGGAGACTTTCAGCATCGATTTCACTGGAATAATAATCCGTAGGATCAGGTTGTAAAGCAACGATTCTGACGATCTTCTTGGAATTCTCCAAGTCCCTGAGCACCTCCGCCAATTCCTCCACTGGCCGTGTGACGAAGAAGCGGAGCGTGTGTAATCGAACAGGTCCGATTCTCTCGATGAGCGCTGTCACCGCCTCGGGGAAGCTCATCGGCTCGACTACTCCGTAGATTCGATGGAAAAGCGCCAACGATCGTTTGCGGTTCGGTAATTCGATGTATTTCTTGCCGACGAGGAGTTGGCGCTCGAGATTCGCAAGAGCGCTCTTGATCGAGCGTTGGATGGGAATGTTCTCCTTTCCTTTTGGATAATCGGCGAAGAGTTCGACCCGCGAGATGCCTTCTTTGGGGATCTTCTCCAGCAATTCCTCCTCGTACGGGCCGAGCCACGGCTCACCACGCAGACCAAGGAAGAGGGGCAGTTGATCCTCTATCGTGTAGCCGACACGATTGTGCAGCAGTCTACCATTGATGATGTCAGGGTCGTGTTTGATGTCCTTCCAATCGCGGAATCGATAATTCTTGACTCGGTGCAGCATCTCATCTCGTCTCTGCACGAAGACGAGGTTGCGGATGGCGTCGGCGGGCTCTTCGAACTGAGTGAATGATTTCTGCAGGATCAAGGTCTGGAGCGTGCGATAATCGACGACTTCGACCTGCCCGCCGGTGATTCTGTATTCGTCGACGCGCAGGATGTATTCACCATCGTCGGTCTGTGTGAAGAAGCCGATTGAGACGAGGTTGCGCATCTCAAGTTCCTGCAATACCGATTCGACCTGAGCGCGAGGGAATGGAAGTCTCTCGACCAGAATATTGAGAGTCGCTGGTCCTTCAGAACCGAGCATGTCGAGCAGTTTCAGGCGCAGACAATCTATCGGGTCAGAGAGATAGGTCTTCTTCCACTTATTCGGCTGTCCTTCCTTGAAATCGACACCGGTCTCATAAGTCATCCCACCGGTGTAGAGTTTCCTCAGATCCTCCATCTCCTCGGCTCCAGCGACAGCCAGACAGCCGAGGGTGCCATGGACGCCGGCCATTCGCTCGGAGAACCACTTGTCATCGATCTGCGAATGACCGGTGTTGCGGACCTTGGTGATCAGGCCACGCTCGGCCAATTCGTAGACCCAGCCACGTAATAGATTGGCATCGACAGTCTTCAGTTTGTCGCTGTAGAGCGGATGGGTTAGAGTCTTCTCGAGGCCGCCGCCCATATCCATCAGACGCAGCAGGCCGGTGGCGCTGCTGGGAACGGCGACCTTGTCTTGGTAGTATGTCGCTAACCTGGCCTTGTCCAGATCGGTCGCCAACGAACGCGCGCCCAACAGACGTCGTAGAATCTCCGGGTCGATGTCCTTGATCAGATAAGCGCGCGTCCGCAGACTCAGAAGATCTTCGAAGGAGGACATGAAGAGGGTCATTCCCAGTGGCGAAGGCATCTTCACCTTACGATGGACGATGCGGACATCCTCACTCTCCATCCTGCTGATGAAATCGGCTAATTGCTTCATGTCGAGGTCGATGGTGAAGATCTCATTCATCGCCTCTCGGATGATGACGGAATCCTCCATCTGACGATGAGCCCGCAGAAGCTGCTCAGCTCGCGTCTGGAATTGCTTCGGGGTCACCTCATCGCCGCCGATGCGGCGAGGATTCAGCATGCTGCGACTCGACACCTCACGGAATCGCTTGGCGAATAGTTGGGTGTCGAGCAGATAACGCTGCAGCACCTGCCTGCTGGTATCCTCACGGAATACATTGGGAATCTCGGATATCTCAACCTCATGACTCAATTTGATCATGAATCCGTTTTCGTCGAAGGAGATCTCGTTGACTATCACATCGTCGCGCGTCGCGACTCCGGCGAAGAGATATCCCAGGGCGAGATTGAAGGCCCTACCGCGGCAGGTGGTGACGATGTAGGTCGGCAGTGCACCAGCAACCTGTTCGACGAGGATACGGTCCCTCGAAGGGACTTGGAAGGTGGTTGCCGTATGCTCGTCGAGATAATTCGCCAGAGCATTCGCGACCGGTCTGCTGAGGCCATAGACATCGGTCAGAAGCGGCCTGAAGTCGCGACCCATGCGAGACAGCACCGAGACTCTGTCCAAGACGTCGAGCACCTCGGCGCTCAATTCGTTCGAGCGACTTTTGGCTTCGCCGGCCCAGGAAGGGATCGTCGGTCGATAACCGGTGGCCGGTGTGACATTCACCCGCGTGCCCTGCACGCTCGAGACTCGATAGGTCGAGCCGCCGAGCAAGAAGACGTCGCCATTGCGCATACTGGCGACGAAACCACTAGACAACATACCGACGAGAGTGCCATCGGAAGTGAAGACGAGGTAGTTGTTATCGGGGGCGATGGTGCCGATGTTGGTGTAGTAGATCATCTGAGCATAGCCGCGCTTGCCGAAGCGATTATCCTCCCAATCGACCCAGATTCGGCGTTCTTCCTCCAACAGGTCGAGCACCTCGATGTAATCGTCGTACGGCAGGGCTCGATAAGGCCAGGCGCGTGTCACCAATTCGTATGCTTCGTCGATGTCCCATTCCTTGATGATCGATAATCCGATGAGGAATTGAGCGAGGACATCGAGTCCATTCTCAGGGAATTTTAGTATGTCCATCGAGCCGCGTAATATGCCATTCTGCAATGAGACGAGTTCGAGCAGGTCGTGCGGCGAGGTCGGCAGTAAACGAGCTCTTGGCAGGCCATCGACCTGGTGACCGGCTCGACCTATTCGCTGCAGGCCGGTGGCGATCGAGCCAGGACTGCCGACCTGCACGACGCAATCGACCGAGCCGATGTCGATTCCCAATTCCAGACTCGATGATGAAACGACGCAGCGCAGATATCCGTTCTTGAGGCGCTGCTCGACGTCGAGGCGAATCGCCTTGTCCATCGAACCGTGGTGGCCCTCGACACCCTCAGTGCCGAGAATCTTCAATTTCTGCACCACCGTCTCGGTCATCTGCCGAGTGTTGACGAAAACCAAGGTCGTCGTATGCGCCTCGACGATCTCCTTGATGCGATCGACATTGTGTTCGAGAATCTCCTTGACCGGAATCGAAGAGAATCTAGGTGCGGGCAGGATGATGTCGAGATCGAGACGCCTCGAGCCCGAGACTTTCGCGATGGCGATTCGCTGAGGCTCGGTATCGCTCTCTCGCGCATCACTGGCAACGAGGAACTCGGCGACCGCTGAGAGTGGTTCCATGGTCGCTGAGATACCGATTCGCTGCACAGGGGAATCGATGACGCTGTCCATCAGCGCTAGGCTGAGGGCGAGATGCGTCCCGCGCTTGGACGGAACCAGACTGTGCATCTCATCGATGACCATCCACTTCAAGTCGTTGAGCAGCGGACGGAATCGCTTCGAGGCTAAGGCCAAACCAAGCGTTTCCGGTGTAGTGATCAGAATATGCGGCGGATTGCGCAGCATCCGCTCGCGATCCCTCTGAGGAGTATCGCCGGTCCGCAGACCGACCATGATGTCCTTGCCCCGCTTCGGCATGTAATTCTCCTTGATCTCGGCCAGCGGTCCAATCAGATTCTTCTGAATATCATTCGCCAGTGCTTTGATGGGAGAGATGTAGACACACTGAATCGACTTCTTCGGCAGCGTTCCATCCAGAGAACGCCGCACGAGGTCGTCGATTATCGAGAGGAAAGCGGTGAGGGTCTTGCCCGAACCGGTGGGGGAACAGAGCAGCACGTGTTCGCCATTGAGGATTCGAGGAATCGCCATTTTTTGGGGTTCGGTGAAATCCGGAAACGTGTCCTTGAACCAGTTGCGAACCGGAGGACAGAGAGTATCGAGGAGTTCCTCCGTCGGCATGAGTTCCTCTACATACTCGATTTCAGGCATATCGTCCGCCAACCTACGGACAATTCAGCGCCTCGATTATCTAAATTAACACTTCTATTCCACATTTCATCCAGTACTATGTACTGATTGGTCTAATTAAATCGCTATTCGAGGTTTCTAAACCGATTTTCAATTGCTTCGAGCCACTTTACGGCACTCGCGGAACCACCCTTATTTCGCAATCGTCTGAGGATGGCTTGAAAGACGGATGGCGAGTCGCATCTTCGTTGAAGATGGCTGATGAGAGGCGACTCGAGAGACTGACTTCGATGTTGAAGCGGCGTGGTATCATTCTCCCCGCCTTCGAGATATACGGCGGTGTTTCAGGCTTGATCGATTATGGCCCTGTCGGGGCAGCCATGCTGCGTCGAGTGACACAGAATTGGCTTGATCACTGGATGTCTCAGGGTGATATCGTCGAAATCGATTCGCCGACTATCACGCCCGAAGCAGTGCTCGTTGCCAGTGGTCACGTCGGCGAATTCAGCGACCTGATGACCGAATGCAAGGCCTGTAGTTCGGTTTTCAGAGCCGATCATCTGGTCGAGGATGAGCATCCTAATGCAGATTCGCTGGGGGCACAGGAAATCGATGGCTTGCTCGGCAGCGGCATAACTTGTCCTTCGTGTCAAGAATCTGCTTGGACCGCCGCCCAACCGATGAATCTGATGTTTCGGACCAGTGTCGGGGCAATGAGTTCGGGACGCACCGCCTACATGCGCCCCGAGACCGCTCAAGGCATGTTCATGCTCTTCCCCAGCCTCTACAGGCACTTCCGCCAGCGCCTGCCATTCGGAGCCGTGCAGACAGGGCACGGCTACCGCAACGAGATCAGCCCACGCCAAGGTATGATTAGACTACGCGAATTCAATATGGCTGAACTCGAATATTTCATCGACCCACAGGATCCGCCCGTCGGTGACATCTCGAAACACAACGAGATCATCACGCTTATCCCCGACCCCGATGGGCCGCACTCCGGCGAATCTCGTATGAGTTTCGGTGCGGCCCTCGAAGCCGGCATCGTCCGCCATCCGACAGTGGCTTGGTTCCTCGCGCGGACCTGGGATTTCCTCGTCGGCGTCGGCATAGACCCAGCGCGTATCCGCTTCCGCCAACACGCCAGCACCGAGATGGCTCACTACGCCGCCGATTGCTGGGATTGTGAAATCCATGGCGAGCACGGTTGGGTCGAGTGCGTCGGCATCGCCAATCGCACCTGCCATGACCTCGAGAACCACGAGACCCACTCGAAAGCCAAAGGCTTGCGAGCGTGGCGCCAATTCGCCACTCCTCAAAAACAGGTTGTCGAGCGACTGGCGCCGAACGGCGCGGTGATAGGACCGACTTTCAGAAATGATGCCGCGGCCGTCGTCGCAGCCCTCGAAGCCCTCACTGAATTACCCGATTCACTACCCTTCGACCTCTCCCTCGAGGACGGTCGGAGCGTGACGATAAATCCCGACATGGTTGAGCGCAGAGAGGAGACGTCGAATGTATCCGGTGAGTGGTTCACACCCCACGTCATCGAGCCCGCATTCGGATTCGACCGCATAATCTGGCACATCCTCGACCACGCTTATACCGAGGGTGAGAAAGAGGGTGAGGGCTACAATCATCTCAGTCTCGCAGCCGGCATCTCGTCCATCGATTGCGTCGTCCTGCCGCTCTTCGACAAGGGTGGAATGCCCGAACTCGCTACCGAGATCAACACCACCATCAACGCCGTTCCACGCCTCCGCGCACAACTGGACAGCAGCAGATCGATTGGTCGCCGCTATGCCCGTGCTGACGAGATAGGAGTCCCTTGGGCACTGACCGTCGACCATACCTCGCTAGAGGACGGCAGTGTCACCGTGCGCCGCCGCGACGATCAGGTTCAGGTGCGAGCTTTTGTCGATGAAGTACTCGAGCACCTACGAAACAACAGCCTCGATTCTCTCTTCTGAGAACCAATCTTCATGAGGCTCCACTTCTGCACCAATGCGTGAGCGAGGCTGCAAGCGTCGATGACTGGACGGAGAAGTACCGTCCATCGAACATGGCTGAGATGGAGGGTAACGAAGCCCAGTTGCGTCGCATCCGCCAATGGCTCGAGCGCTGGGCTTCGGGAAAACCGCCCGACAAACGAGGCATCATCCTCTCAGGACCACCCGGCGTGGGCAAGACCACGTTGGCCAGAGCCGTCGCCAACGAGCGAGGCTGGACGATCATCGAGTTGAACGCCTCCGAGGCTCGCAACGCCGCGGCGATTCGACGAGCGGCCACCAGAGGCTCGCAGCACATGTCATTGGCGAGCTTCGGTGAAGGAGCGGTTGCCGACAGCAGAACCATCGTGCTGCTCGACGAAGTAGACCATCTTTCTGGCGGCTTCGCCAAGATCTCCGATGAGAGGATAGAGCGGACCATCTCCCCCGAAAAAGAAGAATCTGCCATTCTGAAGGGAGATTCGGGTGGCAAAGCGGAATTGCTCCATCTGCTGAAGGTGACCGAACAACCTGTGCTGATGACCTGTAACGACCCGATGCGCCTGTGGGGCAAGGGCAGGGCATGGCGACGCAACCGCGACCGAGTCCTGCGCCACGCTGAGAACATCCAATTCAAGCGCGTCGGCAAATTGCACATGCGTAGAATCGCTCACCGGGTGCTCGACGGTGAGAACCTGAGCATAGACCCAGAAGCACTCGAGGCTCTGCTCGAGGGCAACCCCGGCGATCTGCGGGCCCTGATCCGTGACCTGCAATCAGCAGCCGCGGTCGCCGGAGAGCACATCGACATAGAGGTGGTCAGAAGCCTCGCCCAGGTCTCGGAACGGGATTCACAGATCGATGTCTTCCGAGCCCTGAGAGACATCTACAAATCGGGATCAGGCAAGGAAGCATCGCGACTGTTGATGAATTCCGACAAAGATCCAGACCAGATGATCGCTTGGTTCGCCTGGAACAATCAATCGGTCTTCGAATCCAAGGCGCTTTCGCGAATCTCAGGAGCGATGCGACTAGCCGACAGGGCTCTGGCGACCAAATACACCAATCGAGCCTACCGCTCCTGGTATTGGGGCTCGACCCTGCCCGCCCAAGCCGCAGTCTCCCAACCACTCAAGGATCCGGGCAGCGACCCCTACCTCGGCTTCCCCAACTTCCTTCGAAGAGGTGGCGAGGCGTGGCGGACCTCTCGTGTCATAGAGGCGCTAGCCGAGGAATCCGGAGCCAGTCGGGCAGCGGTCAGAGAAGACCTCTGGCCCAACCTTCTGGCCGTCCACGACCCGAATCTGGGCGGTGATCCGAGTGATTTCTCACTCGCCATGCGCCTCGGTCTCTCAGGCGAGGATCACCTCTCCCTGCACGGCATTCCGAAGTCGAGGAGAGAGGCCAAGAAAATCCTCGATGCATTCCACGAAGAACTGGAGCGCCCCGAAGAAGCCGAGCCGGCTGGCTTCGCCCCAGTCAGCAGTCAAGCCAAAAACACAGATCAAGCCGAATCCGGCACGGACGCGAGCAGCAATGAATCGGCTGACGACGAAGAGAGCGGCAGCACTCAGTTCTCACTCGAATCCTTCTGACATACCCGCGATGGGATGCCTATCGATCAGTCAGACCGAGCCCATGTACGGGGATGCAAAAGAACCAGCACGGTCAGGAGTTCGAGACGACCGAACCACATCAGCATGGTGGCAATCACCATCGACGGCTCACTGAGGGCCGCCCAGGTCGCAGTGGGTCCAAATGCCCCCAGCGCCGGCCCTGTGTTACCGAGCAGTGATATCGAGATCGAAAACACGTCTATGAGCTCCAGTGACGGCTCGAGGAAGGATATCGAGAGTATCGAAGCCGTTACGATGACCATCCAAGAACTCAGCATGCCGAGGACGATCCAGATCTTCCTCTCCTCGATTACCTGCTGGTTGAAGCGTATCGCCACGACCTGGCGTGGCTGGATGATCTTGACGACCTCCCTCTTGGCCAGCTCGAAGGCGATGCGGATCCTCATCACCTTGAGACCACCGCCGGTAGAACCAGCACTGGCCCCCACAATCATCAGCAGCAGCAGGACGAACTGGCTGAATACGGGCCAGCTGGCGAAGTCGGCACTGGCGTACCCCGTGCTCGATATCGAGATGGACTGGAACAGGGCCTGCCTCAGAGCGACCAGCGGGGCCAGGTCTCCCTCAGTGGTCCCGAACCTGTAGAGGTTGAACGACATCGCCAGCCATGCCACAAGCAGAATCAGGATGTAGGTACGCAGCTCCTCGTCCTTCAAGACCTCCTTCGTGCGGCCTGCGAGCATCAGGTGAAGCAGGCTGAAGTTAATGCAGGTAAGCAGCATGAAGACCATCAGTATCACTTCTACCCGAGCCGAGTCGAAACCCATTATCCCGCTATCCGAAGTGGCGAAACCACCTGAAGGAAGGGTGGTCAGGGAATAGTTCACAGAATCGAACAACCCCATCCCGCCGAGGAAGTAAAGCATCCCGAACTCGAGGACAGTCAGTACAACGTAAATCAGCCACAGCCGCCTAGCGGTCCACTGCAGGCTCGGACCGAGGCGGGACAGCGAGGGACCTGTGAGCTCGGCCCTAGCTAGAGACATCCCCCCGCCTAGCACACGGGATAGAATCAGCAATCCTAGCATGATTACGCCCATTCCGCCGACCCACTGAGTAATCGAGCGCCACAGGATCAGGCTGCTGTTCTGGCTTCCTATGCAGTCATCGGCCACTGTGAAGGCAGCGCACACGGGACTGGTCAGAGGATCGATTACGGTGGCTCCGGTGGTGGTGAATCCTGACATGGACTCGAACCACGAGTACAGCAGCCCCCTGAGCCCGTCCCAGATTGAGGCGTCACCCGCCATCATCTCGAAGGGCCCGTAGAACATCCCCCCGAGCCAGTATGGCAAGGCGCCCACAGCGACGACGGGAATCCACCCGAGGGCGACGGAGGCGAATGCCTCCCTGTCCCTGACTCGGGAAGAGGCATCCGAGTGTTTAGCGAGTGAGACCAGAGACTGGCCAATGACGAGGGAGAGGAGGAACGGGAGCAAGTAGGTTTTCGCTGCATACTCAGGACCCTCGGATCCTATGTAGGCGCTGTAGGCGAAGACCACCAGCAGGGGCAGGGCAATCAGACGAATCGTCCAGCCCAGTACAAGTCCGACTACGTCCCAGCGCATCTTCAGTTCTCCAGAGCCTTCTCGACCTTCTTCAGGTCGTCTCTGGCAAGGAAGAGGTATATCCTGTCGCCAACTTCGATGCTCTCCACGGTATGCGGCTTCAGCATTACTGTCGACCCTTTGTCATCGTGCCTCTCGACCATCACGATCCTGGATCTGAGGACCCCTTCCGAGTCCTTCACCGACTTGCCTACGAACTTGTGGTGGTGATTCACTTCTGCTGATATCGAGAGGATACCCGGGAAGGGCGGGATGACCTGATAGGTTCCGGGGATGTTCATGTGAATGGACTTCAGTATCGAAGTCACGGTCACCAGCCTGCGGCTGACGGGTCGGGTGAGTCCAATCCTGTGAACCGCCTCGACCAAGGCCCTGTCCTTGAGCAGCAGGCCTGTTCTGGGCACGCCTTTGTCTTTGGCCCGCATCGAAATGGCGATGTTCAGGTTATCATCGTCTAACGCCGCGACTGCGATGTCATGGTGGTCTATTCCCAATTCCCGCAGCAGTTCCTCGTCTTGAGGATCGCCGTGTATGACATCGAGACGCTTGCTGTTGCCGGTCGGCGAGCCGACCAATTCGTTCGCTGCATCGAGGTCAGGCTCGATGACGACGACTTCGGCCCCAGTGGCCAGATAATGGCCAGCCAACTTTGCACCGAACTGAGTCGCACCGAAGATCGCGACCAACGGGACCGATGGCCAATCCGGATCCTGCAGACCAACGCCCGTCGTGATGGTCGGGAAGCCTTCCGTCGAACGGGCGACGAAACACAGCAAGTCACCCTCTTGGATGACTTCGTTGCCATTGACCAGACTCCCGCCCTCAGAACCGGATTTGATCGCATAGATCGATGGGATGTCGACGATCCAATTGCCGACCTCGCCGGTGGTCTTGCCGATCAGAGCAGAATTCTGCATCACCTCAGCCACGGCAATCCAGGCGTTGTCACCGAGTGGCAGAATCTCCTCTACCGAGGGTGCGAGGAGTCCTGCTGCGAGTTGTTTGACGATGTCGTCAGAGGCACAGACGATGTGGTCTGCGCGGCTCCAGCGTTCGAGCGGACCGGCGCCGCGATTCTTGTCGAGCATCGTCGGGTCGCGAATCGTGGCGATGGTGATCACGCCACGAGTCGCGCGATCACCGACCTGCTCGCTGTAGACACGCTTGGCAAAGGCACAGCCTAGCAGGTTGATTTCATCGCTGTTCGTGCATAGCACGACGATCTCGGCATCACTGATACCGGCTCGCAGCAGAGAGTCCCGAGACAGGGCATTACCGGTGATGAGGAGACAATCAATGGATTGCGACTCGTTGATGGCGACTGGGTCGGGGTCGATGAGAGCGACTTGACGCTTCTCATCGCGCAGCGCTGCTGCGACACCACGGCCGACTTCACCGGCTCCGATGATTATCACTCGCATTATGCGGCCGTCCTTCAGCGGAGTGCCTTTAATCATGACTTCTTCAGATGCCACTTATCAATCATCAGACGACTGCGACGCTGTTTGCGAAGACGTTCATTCATTCTTCCTCAAATACCCTGTGGCCGGGTATCCGTTGCTCCGCAGCACGCTCGTGTTTGGCGGTTCCTCGAATGGTTCGCCGGTAGGCCTGCGAGGCTGCAGGGGTCATTCCTGCAGGCAACCAATTCCGCTGCGAGGAGTCCCATAGCAGGACTAGGGCCGGGGCGATGAAGATCAGGATGATTGGGGTGAAGACAGCGAGCACGGTCGCGATTATGAGAATCGCTCGTGCGAGCGTGCTGGTGAAGAATGTACGAGCCCGCTGGTGCTCGATTATTCGCGAGCCCTGCCAGGCTGTGATCATGGCGTGACCGAAGCAGGCGGTTAGGGTCAGGGCGAGGGCTACGGCGATGTTGATGGCTTCGAAACCAGTGGTTCCTGGCCAAACCTCTGGGTCGAAGAGGCGCACATTGAGATGGGCTGCGCGCATCGAGCCGAAACCCAATCCGAGTGTCCAGCCATAGGGCGCACTGGCCCGCAATCCAACGGTGCGAGGGCGACCGAGGAGGAACAGAGCGAAGGCAGATTCGGCCATCGCGATGACTAGGGCGACAGCGCCGATCCAGACGATGTTAGCGGTTTCCGATCGGATGTTGCTCAACAGCAGAGCATCGATGGCGCTGGCGGCGAAAACTCCGGCGACGAGTCCGAACATCAGTGTCTTGACGGCGCCTGAAAGATCGTAGAATCCAGTCATCCGTGCGATGGTGCCACGCCAGCCGACGTATATTCCAATCAGGCCGATGGCGAATGCGAGTTGCATCTGCACCATCGGCAGGGGTACTACGGCCATGTCTCTCGCACGGCGCCCATGATTTCAGACCAACGGGCCGATCATGACACTCATGACCGAGAATAGAGGGGGTGAACTTGTCTTACATGGTCGAGAATCGGGAACCCGGACGTCAATCATGCCACGGCGAGCCCGATAACGTTCAAACCACACCCAAGAGACCCGCAGTCCATGGCACTCGAGGGTCTGAAGAATCGCATCCTCAGCTCCGTCGGTCTGCTCTCGGGCAAGCGCGAGGTGGATGAGGAGGCGATTCGCGAATTAACTAAGTCCCTGAGACGAGCGCTGCTAGAAGCCGATTTCAATGTCAGACAGGCCAAAGAACTCACTGAACGCATCGAGCGCCGTCTGCTCGAAGAGCAGCCGCGTCCCGGAGTCCGTCTCGACACGCACGCGATGAATCTCATCTACACCGAACTGGTTCGACTACTCGGGCCGGCTCGAGAAATCAGACCTCATAACGAGACGGTCCTGATGGTGGGCCTCTACGGACAGGGAAAGACCACCACCACGGCCAAGATCGCCGAATGGTGGCGCCGGCATCACGGCGTCAAGGTCGCCGTCATCGAAGCCGATGTGCACAGGCCCGGCGCCTACGAGCAACTCTGCCAGCTTCTCGAAGACTCACCCGTCGAAGTCTATGGTGAGCCAGGCGAGACCGATGCTGTCAAGATCGTTCGAAACGGAATCGCAGCGGTCGGAACTGCTGACGTGGTTATCATCGACACAGCAGGCAGGGACAGCCTCGATGAAGGCCTGCGTGAGGAATTGACACGCATAGCTAAAGTCGCCAACGCGACCGAGCGCTTCCTCGTCATCGACGCACAGGTCGGCCAAGCAGCCGGCCCCGTCGCCCAGACTTTCCACGACCTCGTCGGAGTCACGGGCACGATCGTCACCAAACTCGATGGAACAGCCCGCGGAGGAGGTGCACTCAGCGCGGTCGCAACAACAGGCGCACCCATCGTATTCGTCGGTGATGGGGAACGCGTTCAGGACCTCGAGAAGTTCGAATCGGACCGATTCATCTCAAGACTTCTCGGCATGGGCGATATCAAGGGCCTGATCGATCTTGCTCCCGAAGACCTCGATCAGGAAGAGGCGATTCGGCTCACTCAGCGTCTCATGTCCGGCCGTTTCACGCTCACAGACATGTACACGCAGATGGAGATGATGAGCAAAATCGGCACCGTCGACAAGATACTCTCTCACCTGCCGGATGGGATGTTTGGAATGGGGTCCATGTCCTCTGCTCAAAAGACACAGATGCAGACCAGTCTAGCGAAATTCCGAGTCATCATGGACTCGATGACGCAACAGGAGAAAGACGAACCTCTACTGCTCAAATCGCAGCGAATCCGCCGCATCGCACGCGGCTCGGGAACGAACGAGAAGGACGTCAAAGAACTCCTCAATCAATGGAATCGCAGCAAGAAGATGATGCGCGGAATGAAAGGCGATCGCAAGATGCGTCGACAGATGCAATCGATGCTAGACGTCGATGATCTCGACCGCGAAATGGGGTGAATCCACTGCAACGGCGCTTCGCCATCATCGGCCATCGAGCGCCCAGTTCAGGGCAACTGAACCTCAACGATCTGGCCGGAGGAGCGGGCAGGATGGATGTTCTAGTTCGGGCCGTCAACGCTGCCCTCTTCGTATCGCACGGGATTCGCGATGACTCCCACATCACGCTCCATCTGTGTGGCGGACCGGGAGCTGATAGGCGAATCTGGTTCAACGGTGAGACCTTGGCAGGAGTGAGGCCGGATGAGCGTTCGATAGCCGGGCAGATCAAGGCGATCCTCAAGCAGCCAGTTCCGCCGATCGGCATCTTCGAGGAGATCACCCAGGGCATTTTCCATACGGGCGGTAATCTTGCGGAGACGCTGGAAGAGTGGGACCGCGAAGGTGTTGAGATGCATGTTTTGGAAGTAGCTGGAATCTCTGTTGATGAGCTTTCAGCGAAGGGCAAAGAGAGTACGAGAATAGGATTTCTGCTGTCCGATGACCAGCCGTTCACAGAGGAGGAATCAGCGCTCATCGCCAACCTTCCGAGAATCTCTCTTGGGCAGCGCTGGCTGCAGGGTCACTCCTGCATAACGATCATTCACCATTCACTCGATTCACGCTGATTCGAGCCAGAATGGCATCCCCGACTCACCAGACTGAGTTGCAACCGAGAGTCGTCTCTGAGACATGCCCAATGGATGGTTGACCGGCCAGGAGGAAAGTGGCGTGATGGCCGTCGAGCCCTCCTTGATGGCATTGCAATCGGTCCCAGCAATGTCCTCGTCCTCGATCTGCACCGCCCCGACCTCATAAACGACACCGATGTGCTCGGCGTCGGACATATCGATTGCATTGTGGTACCAACGGGCTCCCAGTGTCACGGTTTGATAGCCATTCGTCCAGTTCTGAGGCCCGTTGATGTTGAGTATCAAATTACCATGCGCGAAGGAGGAGATGATGAGTTCACGCTCGTCCTCGCCTTCAGGAACGTTCCTCGAGCCATTCGGGCGCAGCAGATTGAGAGGCAGAGTGGGCAGCACTGCCGTGCAGGCTTCGATTATCTCGACCGTCGCCGCCACCGATTGTTCGAAGTCCGCATGCTCGTAAGTAGCGAGGCTCGAAGCCAGCGCTGGCATGCCGTAGAGCCCAGCTTCACGGGCCGCCGAGACAGTCCCAGAATGCATCACATCGACAGATAGGTTCGGCCCCTGATTGACCCCCGAGACACAGAGAGCAGGTTGGATGTCGGGGGTCCAATGAGCCAATCCACCATCGAGAGCCACGATGACGCAATCACAGGGGGTACCATCGAGCGAGAACATCCGCAAGGCAGGACCATTCTCTTGGCGGATTACAGCCGCCAGATCGTCCCGCTCGACGAATCTGAGGTCCTGGTGCAGCGACAAGCGCATCCCAGAAGCGGATTGTTCCCGTGCCGGCGCCATCACTACGACAGGAAAGCCGCGAGCGTGAAGAGCCTCGATGAGCCGAATCAACCCCGGCGCCTCGATTCCGTCGTCATTAGTCAGAAACAGCGCCGGTCTATTCACAACCCAGCCACAGGCGACTCATACATCAAACGGTCTCTTGTTCCGAGTGCTTCTCAAGGGTAACCAGAATCAGCCCCGCGATCATTCCAGCACCACCCAGAAGCGTCCAAGCACCGGGTATCACATCGACTCCCAGCATCCATCCGATGAGGGAGCCAATGACCGGTTCCATGATCAGAACCATCGAAATAACCAGCGGTGGAATCCAGCGTAGTACAGCGTTTATCCCCGTGTGACCAACCAATCCAGGACCTAGAGCGAGGTAGGCGACATAGGCGAACCAAGCCGCACCGAGCCAACCGAATACACCGGACATCTCACCGAACCCGAGGCTGGCACCCTCCTGCACGACCGCCCACAGAGTCAGCAGAACAGCGGCGACCAGAGTCACAGGGAAAGCATAGAGGAACAGTGGCATCCAGGCTCGCAGAGCTCTGCCTGCGGCCAGATAACCCACGACTGCGACGGCGCCGACGAAAGCCAGGAAATCACCCCAGAGACTCACTCCAGCCTCGGCTCCCCCCCCGAGAATCACTGCGCCAGCCCCCGCGAAGCCGACCAGGGCGCCGGCGGTCTGAGTCCGACTCGCAGGCCGCCTCAACAACCACAATCCAGCGATTATGACCAGCGGATGAGCCGTCACGAAGAGCAGACTGTGGGTCAGCGTCGTGAGCTCGAGAGACATCAGCCAGGAGCCGAAATGGACGGCCAGACAGATCCCGGAGACGGCCAGAACCGAGGCTGAGCCCGAGAAGCGCTGCCGCATCTCACCATCTGCGCGTGCGTACTGCCAGAGAAAGCCCGGCAGCAGCACTACTGCAGTCGCCTGCAGCCGCCACGCGGCTTTGGTCACGGGTGCGATCTCCTCGATCAACTCGAAGACCGCGCCCGCACTCGACACCGCGAACAACGCTACTGCGAGAATCACCCAGGCGAAAGCCGGTGTCGCTTCAGTATCAGCACTCAATCAGCCAACTCCGCATCGATGACCGCAGGTGCACCGCCGCCACCGCCAGAGCCGCTAGAGGCACCTGAACCGCCCGAATCGCCACCGTCGTCTCCCTCATCCTCAGACCCAACACCGATGATGCCAGCCGAGCGGAAGAGCAGGTAGATGAATAATCCAAGAATGACGTTCAGCAGTAGGAATCCAATCAACCGTCCCGCCGGCCACCATGATTTCGCACCGATCGACTGCTCATCCAGAACTGCGAGCATGGCTGCCTCGACGCCATAGAATGCCTCGCCGGTCAACGCCCCAGCAGCGATCATGAAAGTGAACAGAAGCATCAGAGCCCGCTGTTTCTCCGACGCAGCAGATCCCTCCTTCAATCGAATCGCCTCGACCTTCGGTGCCAATTTCTTCTTCTCCCACCAATCCCGACCGAATCCGCCGATCAGCATCGGGAAGGTCATAGGCGTGGGCAGATACATCCCCAGCCCGAAGGAGGTGCCCATCCCAGTAGCCCATTCAACGAAAGCACCCAGAGCGAAACCCATGAACAGCGCACTCCAATTACCCTGCCCCTCAGCCAGGATGATGGTGAACGTCGCGAAGGCATTGGCCTGAGGAGCCAGAAGATCGATGCTGCCATCGGCAAGCAGTTTCGACAAGAATATCGCAACAGCCGCCCCCAGAATCGCACCGGGAACAACACCCATGATGTTGCCCTTGGAGATGTGATAAGGTCGATTGCCGATGTAGAGACTGTTCTTGTAATCGCCGACGACGGTTCCGCTCATTGATATCGCCGAACCGAAAACCGTAGTTCCGACAAGAGCGATCATCACCGATTGCTCCTTGTCGAGCCCGACATCGACATTCAAGAAGATCAGCAGCAACAACAACAAGACGATGAAAGAGGTTCCCGAGACCGGCTCGATGCCTGTCTCGCCCATCACGCGAACAGCAATCGCGCCAAGAAGGAAGGTCGTGGTGAGCAGGATGACCGCGAAGATGACCGAGGGGAGAACGGGGAATCCGCCCAAAGCGAAGATGATTATCATGGCGATGAAAGCGATGCCCATGAAGACTGGAATGTGAGCCAGAGGCCACTCGTACCAGCCCTTACCTTCGATGAACTCCTCCCCCTTCTCACCCGCGAATGCACTCGCGATATCGCCAAAAATTCCCTTGAAAGTAGGTGCCATCTTGAGTAGACCGATTATGCCTCCTCCGAGTATCGCTCCAATCGCCACGGTGCGCACGATACTCGAGAATGCCTGCCATTGCGCTAACGGATAGTCGGTGACAGGCACATAACCGCCGTATCCGCCACCGGGCATCGGTACAGCTGGGTCATAGATCGGGACATCCATCGCGACTGCGAGAGGGATGAGGTAGAACCACGCTACGATCGAGCCGAGGTTGACGAGGAACGCCACTCGGAATTTCATGAACCAGCCGATCGCGAGTAATGTCGGGCTGAGTTCAATGCCTAAAAATGTGTAAGAGAATGGGTTACCTGGTTCGTACATGGTGATGCCGTTGGCAACGGCGTGACCATCACTGAGCCGGCTGGGTTGGTGAATCCAGCGCTCGGTGTAGATCGAGGCGACGCCCCAGTCGTCTCCCGAGAGCGACATCGCCAGCCAATCCGCGAGGCTGCTGGGGATGTGGGCCATCTTGTTGGCCCATTTGATCGGATAATCGATAACGAACATGAATACCATCGTCAGAACTGTCCAGATTCCAACGGTCTTGAGCGATGAGCGGGCCGCTTCGGCCGCTCCTGTGCTGACGTCTGCGGAGATATCGAGCATCTTGAGCGTGGCTTCGAAGCCGGGCATCGGCAGTGGGTCTTCGACCAGCCAGACGCGTCGGAAGATGATGAAATACATCACTCCGAGGAAACCGGCGAACATGCTGGCGATGATGCCGATGAATGCTATCTGGAAGGTGTCGACCGAGGTTATCAGGAAGACATCACCGAGTTTGTACCTATCAGAAGAGGAAAGCAGGAAGATCGCTGGGAATGTGAAAATGAAGCCGATCGAGGCGTTGGTCGCGCCGGTAGTCGCCGAGGTTGAGATGTTGACCTCGGATGGCGACCACTGCAAGGCCATTCCGAGCAGGTAGGCGACATACCATGCGGCGGAGACCGCGAGGCCGATCTTGAGGCCGATGTAAGCGGTGACACCACTGAAGACGGCGCCGATTAAAATCCCGATGAGGACCTTCTTCGTATCCCAATGACTGATTTCGAAGGACTCCCTCAGATTCTTCTCTTCGAGGTACTGTTCGAGGACACCTGTGTTGAGGTTGTTGTACATGTCCTCGTCGAGCCAGGTCAGGGTGCCTTTCTCGATGGCTTCGAGTCCTGAGGGAGTGACCGGTTGCCGATAGGCTGAGCGCTGAGGGTCCGACATGAGCAATACTCGCTGCGACGGTCTCTCAGAGGCCGCTTATACTTCTCCTGCGTACTGTGGCCGCAGCCCAGCAAAGCAGCAGGGGGTGGCATATCGGGGAGCACGACTCGGAGAAGAAGCGGTAGCGCGGTGAACACGAGGTCAATGATCGCGGGTTATCTTGTAGCGACCCATGGCTTCGACCCACTGGATCTCACCACCAGAATCGAGGTTCATGCTCGTGTCGATGGGCAGAATCAGACTGGCGTAGGTCTTGGTGTCCATCGCGTGGACCTCCTCGCCCTGAATATGGGTGATGATTGCCGAACCCTTCTCGAGGATTGGAACGTTAATCGTATCAGTCACGGTTCCGACGTGTGAGCGCTTCTGTTTGGTGAACAGATTCTCCAACTCCAATCTCGCCTTGGCGCTGCCGTGTTTCCCGGGTTTCGACTTGGAGATGCTGAGAATCTTGTAGGCGCTGTCTTCGATTGCAACATAGCGACCAACCTTCAACGTGCGAATCTCGACTCGTGCTGTGCCGGGCATCTTACCACCTACACGACAAGCCGGTCGGCCTGTCTTATGATGATTGTGCGGCGGTTTGCTGAGTCTTGTGACTCAGGCTCGAAACAGCATCTGCCAGAGTGTTAGGGTCCCGAGCCGAGGACTGCTGCCCCCGGCCCGGGGTTTTCGTCGACTGAATAGCTTCAGTCGTCCTTGCGGCGGCCCGCGAGGGCTGCTCCGAGGAGTGCTAGACTGGCGATGATCGAAGTGAATCCTGGCACCTTCTGCCTTGCGCGATCGAGTCCAGTGACTGGCTCCGTCTCACGATCACCGGAGTCAGAAATATCGTCGTCTAGCGCGTCGCAGGTTTCATCACCGTCGAAGTCAGCAGGCATGCTGTCTGCGTCCAGTGTGTTGGTTCCACAGGCTTCCTCGACAGCGTCGAGCCAACCGTCATTGTCGTCGTCAGTGTCAGCATTGTCACCAGTTCCGTCGTTGTCGGTATCATCCCACTCGCTGCCGTCGTATGGGAAGGCATCGGTGACGTCCGGTTCGCTGTCAGCGTCGTCATCAGAATCCTGATTGTCGCCGACGCCATCGCCGTCGAAGTCATCCCACTCAGCAGGGTTGCTGGGGAAGGCGTCGTCGACATCGAGTACGCCATCACCGTCATCATCAGTATCGGAATTGTCTCCAATTCCGTCACCATCTGAGTCGATCCATTCGGTGGAGTCCATCGGGAACTCGTCGATTCCGTCGTTGATGCCATCACCGTCGTCGTCAGCGTCAGAGTTGTCACCCTGACCGTCGCCATCGGAATCAATCCACTCGGATGGGTCCTCTGGGAACGCATCCTCGTTGTCGAGGTAGCCATCGCCATCGTCGTCGTCATCAGCATTGTTGCCGATTCCGTCGCCGTCATCGTCAGCCCACTCGGATGAATCCAGTGGGAACGGATCGGCCACGTCAGCCACGCCGTCACCGTCGTCGTCTGGGTCCTTGTTGTCTCCAAGGCCATCCGAGTCGGTGTCATCCCATTCAGTCGCATCGAGCGGGAAGGCGTCATTGACATCGTCGACACCGTCAGCATCGTCGTCGGTATCTGCGTTATCGCCGGTACCATCACCATCGGTGTCGATAGTCTCGCTAGCGTCGTTCGGGAAGGCATCGAGGCCATCCGTGACGTTGTCGTTGTCATCATCGACGTCGGCATTGTCGCCAATTCCATCGCCGTCGAAGTCAGCGACCTCGCTCGAATCCATCGGGAAGGCATCGGTGCCGTCATCGACGCCATCGTTGTCGTCATCAGAGTCCATCACGTCGCAGATCGCATCGCCGTCGTTGTCGTCAGGTGTCGCGTTGGCGACCAATGGATCGGATCCACAGGTTGCCTCATCCGCGTCACTCCACGAATCGTCGTCGTCGTCCTCGTCGATGGTGTAGTCCGCTGGGTCGCAGGCCGTTCCATTCAACTGGGTCGAACCAAGCACGTCAGCAAAGCCGTCGCCATCAGTGTCGATGCCGAGACACGGGTCCACTGGATCCAGGTCGTCATCGTCCAACACACCGTCGTTATCGTCGTCGGTGTCGAGGTTGTACTGGTATGTTGGCCACGATACTGTGACGTCGTCAAGCCAGACCGTGTCATCGTTACCATCAATGATTGAATCCTTGAAGTAGACGAAGTGGAAGGTGTGGTTACCTGCTGCAACAAGCTCTGTGTGAGTTCCTGCAACTAGACCTGACCATCCCTGTGTACCACTCAGACGGCTACATGTTACTGTATCTACACAGAATCGGAAGTAGTCCCAGTTGCCCTCTGTGGATACAGAGTATGCGAAGCTAATCGAAGCCATGTCCGGGATACCGTCAGAGTCGGTGTCAGTGTCGTTGATCATGTTGTTCACATCAATAGTTAGCCAAGTGTCTTGATTTCCTCCGATGTCTCCAGACTCAGCGGAATAGAATCCGCTGATCACAGTTGTACTCTGGGCGAACCAGTTGGCACTTCCGCTGGTAGTCCAGCCGCCACCTAGTGAACCAGATTCGAAGTCACCCTGGAATGCGGCCGGAGAGGTGTAGTCGGCGATTCCGTCGCCATCCGTGTCAACAGACATCGTGCTGTCGTACGGGAAGGCGTCGTCTTCGTCACTGACTCCGTCGTTATCGTCGTCGAGGTCAGCGTTGTCTCCAACACCATCTCCGTCGTAGTCCTCCCACTCGTCGGGGTTGTTTGGTAGAGCATCGACGTCATCGTTGACTCCGTCGTTATCATCGTCGAGGTCAGCATTGTCGCCGATTCCGTCACCGTCAAAGTCAGATGTCTCATTCGGATCGAGCGGGAACTCATCGTTCAAGTCGTAGGTTCCGTCGTTATCGTCGTCGGTGTCCTGTACGTCACAATATCCATCGCCATCTGTGTCGATGTACTCGTTAGCGTCGAGTGGACAATCGTCGTTCACATCCAAGTGGCCGTCGTTATCGTCGTCGTCATCAACGGTGATTCCATCCGACTGGAAGATCACGTTGTCGAGGTAAATCGCCTCTGAACCGGAGTTCGAAGCGAACTCGACAACGAGATTACCCGAACCCGCGCCAGATACGTCGGCGGACAGAGTTGTCCAGACGCCCTCGTAAGTCGGGAAGTCGATGTTGATATCATAGCCGTTTGTATCGAAGAGAGTGACCGTTGAGGTCGCGCCCACGTAACTTATCGTGATGTAGTCAGAGGTCTCCCATCCGGTGCTCTGGATGAAGAGGTCGATGGATACTGAATCAACCGAGGCATCGATGCTACCGAATGTCAGTTGCGCGATTCCATCGGTGTCAGACATCTGGTAACCTTGGCTGCCATCAGTGAAGCTGCCGACAGTCGCGGCGTAATCCGTGACGCCGAAGTAATCGTTTGTCAGACCCACTCCGCCAGTGCTGATGTAACTCGCAGTGTAACCCAGCTCTGAGCTGGTCGGGATGCTGATGTCATCGAGCCAGACCGTGTTAGCGCCGCCGCTGCAGCAACTGTCGCGGTAGAATCTCCACGTGAAGGTGTGGGTACCACTTGAGACAGAGGTCGAATGACTGTTCCATCCGGTATCTGTAGCAGACCACTGAGCATCGAGTGTTCCATCGACATAGAAGCGTAGGTAATCCCAGCCGCTCTCAACGCTCGCTCGGTATGCGAAGCTGATGTCGCCAGAGACAGTATCGATGGTCAACGAGAGGTCACCGGTACCACCGCCAGCTGGTACAGCGTCGTTCATCGCAGAGTACATTCCACTGTTGCTCGAAGTGCTGTCGATCACCCATGGGTATGTCGCGTCGTTGGTGAAGGACATTCCACTGAAGTCACCAGACTCGAAGCCGTCGTCGGTGGTCGGACTGAAGTTGACGTCAGCCTCACCGGCGTTGTTCGCCAGAGTGTGATTGAGCGTGGAGTCGCCGGTATCGGTGTATTGACCGCCGGTGCTCGCACCCTCGAATGAGGTCGCATCGATTGTAGCGCCACATGGGCTCATCGTCGTCGAGTCAGGCATGCCATCACCATCGGTGTCAGTCGTAGCGCACTCGTTGAGTGGCCAGACGTCAGCTCCGTCGTTGACTCCATCTCCGTCGTCATCGTTATCGGCATTGTTGCCGATTCCGTCGCCATCCGTGTCGTGCCATTCCGCGTCATCGAGCGGGAAGGCGTCGGCGCTGTCGGCATAACCGTCGTTGTCGTCGTCTTGATCCTCTGTCAGCGTGGTTGTGCAGCCGTCAACGATGCTGTCTGGGTAGCCGTCGCCATCCGAATCTGTGTCGGCACAAGCGTCGAGGCTCCAAGCATCGTCAATGTCCAAGGTTCCGTCGGCATCATCGTCTGTGTCGGCATTGTTACCAGTGCCGTCAGCATCTGTGTCGACCCATTCTGAGACATCGTCTGGGAAGATATCGGCAGCGTTAGCGTAGCCATCACCATCACGGTCACTGTCGAGCGCATCGCAGGTCAAGTCGCCATCCATATCGTCAGGCGTGCTGCTTGCATCCAGCGGTAGACTTGAGGAAGCATATGCTCCACCATCGTCACAGTTGGTTGATTCATCAAGATCAGAGTAACCATCGTTATCGTCATCCAAGTCGAGAACGGTTCCAGCAGTTGTGACTGAAGGAGCAACTGTTCCTGTGATGTATGTAGTGCTAGCTTGGACCCAGCAATCTCCAGAGTAACCGGATGGGTTACAACCATCTCCATACGAATCGTAGTAGTTGATGGTGTAAGTTCCAGCTACAGTCCATGCAGGACTGGAGGATGTTGAACCGGAGTTCGAGTAAGATCCTTGCCGTACCTTAGTTCCATCAGAGTTCAGTGTGTAGAAGCTATAGCTACTGAATCCACTGAAGGTTGTCGATGTGCCACTAGGATCAGTGACTATCACTCCGCCTTCTGAACCGTATCCCTTAGTCTGGATTAGTATGTCCATTGTATCTCCTGCGACCAATGTGAAGGTACACTCTGCATCATCATTGCCGTCTGCGTTAGAGTCGTCATCCGAACTGGTGACAGTCAGGAAGTTTCCTGAGGCAGTTGCCTGTCCGCTGGATCCACCACTGGCACCAGTTGAGGCGCCACATAGTTGATCTGTAGCATATGAGTATGCTGTCGAGTTTGGATCGATATAGTCAGTCAATCCATCGCCATCAGTGTCGTCCCATGCCTCGTAGTCGAACTGGAACTGGTCTCCTTCCACTGACATAACGGTCACGCTCTGTCCACCATCTCCGTAACTGTCAGTCAGGTAGATCGTGTAGTCGCCGACCTCGGAATATGTCCAGGTGTAGGTTGCGAAGT
>Ga0209501_10001064_pt1 | contig 31177 bp, 28 predicted proteins | sample ArcticOcean_MG_C_4_FD_187434 | JGI IMG/M metagenome (GOLD analysis project Ga0209501, IMG submission 187434) | Marine microbial communities from western Arctic Ocean - ArcticOcean_MG_CB4_134 (SPAdes) (version 2) | ecosystem: Environmental > Aquatic > Marine > Oceanic | place: Arctic Ocean...
TTTCAAAAATATATGCAGACTGTCTCCGTCAGTACCATACACCACGGACGCGGACGTAATCGCCGCCCCGGCGCCCCGGTCGCCCCCCTTGCCTATCTTTTCAAGTTCGGAGAGCCAACGACCAGCCGACGACAGCGGGGGCTAAAACCTTCCACCCGTTGATGGGCAATCAACAGGCCCATTTGCACTAATGTCAGGACTGAGCCATTTTCCAGATGGTCCAATTGGTAATATCGATATTTGGGGACCAACAAGGGGACCGAACTTAAAGACTCGACGGTCGGCGGTACAGGAGCGCTATTAAAGTTTCTTGGATCGCTAATCGGCTGGCCTATCCATGTTCTTCAGGCAGCAATTATCAGACGTGCTGAACCTACAAAATGCTATAATCAGTAAGTTTTATTACGCGAGAGCAACCTTGCCCTGATGGACAGTAAGAGATGGCAAAGAGACTATTAACACCTGAAATCAAAGACGGCATCCTTGAAGCCTTTGAGCAAGTTGGCGGCGTAGATTACCTCGTTGAAGTTGCACGGCGCGACCCACAAACTTTTTGCCGCTTGTTGGCCGCAATAATCCCATCAGAGATCAAAGCATCGGTCACCTTGGATTTGGGCCAGGCCATGATCGATGCGAACCGGCGGCTTGCAACGATTGAGCATAATGATGACCATTGATCTACATCCCGTGCGCAACAATCGGGACCTGCCCACCTTCTTTAAGCAGCACATTCTCAAGCGCATCGAAGAACAGAATGGCCAGTATGGATTAGCTTGGCGGCTAATCCGCCGCTATCACGAGGGCAAATATTGCCTCGCCAAGAAAGCTGGCGGAAGGCTTTGCCTCAACAACGCCAAAATCCCGGGGGATGGCCCACGGGGTCGCTGCGGCTGGCACGGCGGAACTGGAAACACTGGACCCAAGACTGCTGAAGGAAAGAAGCGAATAGGTGATGCGCAACGGCTGCGTTGGGAACGGTATCGTATAGCTAATGGGAAAGTCCAAAAAGATTAACCAACCACTCCGCCTTAATTTTTCTTGGGGTTGGTTAGTCTCCACTGGCCAGACTTTTTAGCTCTGTAAAGTTCACCCGCATGCTTCGCACGCAATCAACCAGAATCCTTAGCCTTCCTAATCGAGTTGTAGGTTCAAATCGGGGGCTCGCAACCAGCGTTACTTACACCTAGATTTTGCGTCTATTCCTCCAGCACGCGGATCGTGCAATCCTCGCCTCCGTGCCGGTATATCCGATTGCCTATTTCCTGCACCAACTCCCATTGGGATGGATCAAGGCGACCGATATGATTGACTGCGAAGGTTCCGCGCCAATCGCGCACGGTCTCTGCGCCGTAGAACATGGCGATGGCCTCAAAACCGGTGATATCGCGGACTTCCGGCCATTCCCGGGCGTAGATAATGTCGCCAAGACCGGCGTAGATGGTTTGGTTTTCCCGTGGCGGCCGGTCCGGCACCAGACATTGAGCGTGCACCTCGCGCCCCGACCAGCGGGCGTTGAGGATGGTCAATGTCATGGGCAAGAAGGCTTTCAGGGCCTTCCAGGTTTCGGGGACCTTCTCGGCGAAGATTTCACCGTTCAAAATATCCCCCCGTTTAAATGCGAACTCGAGTTTTGCCATGGTCGTCTCCTTTACGTTGTCATTACATGTGGGCGCCGCCATTGATCCCGATGGTCTGGCCGGTGATAAAACTGGCCTCGTCGCTGGCCAAAAAGACCGCCGCGCCGGCGACCTCCGCGGCCTCACCAAACCGCCCAAGGGGCGTGAGGTCAATGAGGCGTTGGCGGAGTTCGGCCGGCCAGCCGGCGGTCATATCCGTCTCGATGTCGGCCGGCGAGATGGCATTAACCCGCACCCCCAGGTCGGCGAAGCGCCGCGCCAAAGAACGGGTCAGGCCGACCAATCCAGCTTTGGATGCGGCATAGGCGGGGCTGCCGGCAAGGCCGCCTGTTTGAGCCGCGATTGAAGCCATGTTGATGATGCTGCCGCCCGCCTTTTCGCCCATCACGCGGGCCGCCTCGCGAGCCAGAAAGAAGGGTGCCGTCAGATTTGCCATGAACACCCGGTCCCATTCTTCGGGGGTTAGTTCAAATGCTCCCTGGAACGAACCGGTGCCGGCGTTGTTGACAAGGATATCGAGGCCGCCAAAGTGTTCGATAGCCTTGGCGATTACGGTTTTTCCTGTCGGGTCAACGGTGAAATCGACGACCAGACCACGGCACGCATCGCCGCTGTCTAATGCCTTTAAGCCCTGATCAACCGTGGCGTTAGAGGTTCCGGTGATAAGCATCCGGGCGCCCTCGGCCAGAAATGCCTCCGCAATGGCCCGGCCAATGCCGCGGCTACCGCCCGTAACAATGCCGATTTTTCCATCGAGCCTGCCGGTCATGATTTCCTACCTCTACTTGGTTGATTCACGAATTGCCACCGGCGGTCGGCTTGGGTCAACAGCACGCCGCAATTTGTCCCGAGCCTTATCGGTTCTTGCTTCATCGACGGCCAGGGGGTCGGAGTTCAAAACGACTCCGTATTCTTTGCGGGCGGCGGCAAGGCTCACCTTGTCGTTCAGGACATCTTCCAACACCCGTTCCGGATCACGTTCGAAGCTCCAACCGTAGCCGCCGCCGCCCGCCAAGTCGTGGCGAACCGTGTCACCTTTTGCCAGGGGCACCTTCTTGACCTTGGCTGCCAAGGGGGCGTTCTTGCCGGCGGCGTTCATTTGGTTCCTGCCCTTGCCGCCGGGCTCGCCGCCGAACAGACCATAGGGTGCAAACCGAACCCGGTCAGCGCGGATCTGGAGGCTTCCAGAATCGGCCAGATAGCGGTACTCGCGAACGAGGCCCAAGCCACCGCGCGTGCGTCCCGCCCCCCCGGTGTCCGCCACGAAACCGTATTGAACAACTTCGATGGGGTATTCCGTCTCCAGCACCTCGACCGGCGTGTTGGATTGCAGGCCGGTGACGTTGGAGGCGCAGTCAATGCCGTCTTGGTTCGCCCGCCCCCCCCAGGCGCCGGAGATTGTTTCCATGTAGAGAAAGCGCTCGCCGTCCGTATCGTAGCCATCCATGGCGACGATGGTGGTGCCTCCTTCGTCCGCGGCGATGGCGCGATCCGGCATGGCTTGAGCCAACGCCCCAAACAAAACGTTGTTGACCCGATAACCGGTAAGACCCCGCATAAAGGTGGCTCCCGGAAAGGCTACGTTGAGTACGGTCCCTTCCGGGGCAATTACCTCTATCGGTCTGAAAAATCCAGAATTCGGCGGAATTTCGCCGCGGCAAAAGCACTTGATGGCGGTAAAAACGCAGGCCTTGGTGAAGCTGAGCGAACAATTAAGGGAGCCGCGCACCTGGGGCGCTGAATCCGAAAAATCGGCACTGACCCGGTCACCTTCGATGGTCAGTCGCAGGTGGATTAAAATCGGATCGGGATCGAGACCATCCTCGTCAATATAATCGGTGAACTCGAATGTTCCGTCGGGAAAGTCCTCGATTTCGCGGCGGCACAATCGCTCGGCGTAATCCATAAGGGCCTCAATGCAGCCGGTCAGGGTATCTACCCCATAACGCCGGGCCAGATTCAGAAATTCCCTCTCTCCGCTCAGGCAGGCGGCACGCTGGGCTTCCAGGTCACCTCGGAACATGCTGGGAAAGCGCACGTTGCGTTCCAGAGTCTCGATGAGAGGTTGGTTGAGATGACCGGCGTCGTATAGCTTGGCGACGGGGATGCGGATGCCTTCCTGGAAGATTTCCGTGGCATCGCTGGAGCCGCTGCCCGGTGTCATGCCGCCGACATCCGCATGGTGGGCGCAGGTGGCGGAGAATGCGATCAGCCGTTCATCCACGAATACCGGTGTAAACATGAAGATGTCGGGCAGATGCGAGCCACCCTCGTAGGGGTCGGACAGGATGATGCAATCGCCAGGTGAGATGTCATCTCCGAACTTGCGGAGGATCGCCCGTAGGGCGTCTGGAATGGCGCACATCATAAGTGGAATGGTGACCGCCTGGGCAATCAGATCGCCGTCTGCGGAACAAAGCGCCGCCGAGAAATCCATACAATCCTTGATCATGGTGGAGCGGGCGCTGCGCACTATCGTGTAGGCCATCTCGTCGGAGATGGCATCAAATGCGTTACGCAACACCTCGAAAGTGATGGGATCGATTGCCGGTTGGTTGGGGGTTGGTAGGGTCATGGTGCATATTCCAGAAAAATGAACCCGGTCTGATCCCGCCGCGTTGTCCAGCCGGGTGGCACGACCACCGTGGAATCGTACTCCTCCACGATAATCGGTCCGGGGCGAGGCGGGCCTTCCAAGGACGCCCGATTCAGGACCGGCACATCCACTTCGTCACCGGCAAAATATGCGGCGCGCTGCCCCGTGAGGGCGCTTTTCCCTGTCGCCATGCGGTCCCAGGCTGGTGGTGAGCGCCAATTTCCAAGACCGCGCGCCCGGACCTTGAGGGTCACTATTTCCACCGGTTCGCCGTCGATGGCGTAGCCGTATGTGCGCTTGTGTTCTCGGCGAAACGCCTCGCCCAGGGCCTCCTGGGCCGTTTCCAACATGGATGGTGAAAATGGAATCGTCATTTCATGGATCTGGCGCCGGTATCGAAGATCCACCAAGCGTTCCAATGAAAGGTCTTGGTCAACGAAACCTTCGCGTTGAAAGGCGTCTCGCGCCTGGCGTTCCAATTCAGCGAAGGCCGAGTCAATTGTTGCTTGATCATAATCGTCCAGGCGGCACAGGTGCGAAGCCATGAACAGCCGTTCGACATCGGCGACCAATAGGCCCAACGCGCTGAACATGCCGGGGAAGGGGGGGATCACGATCCGGCGCACCTCAAGCGATTGGGCCAGATGGGCCGCGTGGACCGGACCGCTGCCGCCGAAAGCAATGAGGACGAAATCCCGCGGGTCCCGGCCACGTTCAATAGTCACTGAGCGAATGGCCCGCTGCATGGTTGCATTGGCCACCCGGTGGACGCCGGCCGCCGCCTCCAGGCGGGTCAGACCAAGGGGGGTGGCGATGTGCATATCCAGGGCTTTGGCCGCCGCCGCCGCGTCCATCGGCAGATCGCCGCCGAGCAGGGCTTCCGGGTTGAGGTAGCCGAGCACCAAGTTAGCGTCGGTGACCGTCGGCTGGTCGCCACCGAGCCCGTAGCACACCGGCCCCGGGTCGGCACCGGCGCTACGGGGACCGACTCTCGGGATACCACCGGCATCAATCCACGCGAGGCTGCCGCCCCCGGCGCCGACTTCTGATATATTAATGGCCGGGATGCGGATCAGATGACCACCGCCCTTGATTAGTCGGCTCGCCTGACTCAGGTCTCCACCGACTTCGTATTCTGCGGATAGGGTTATTTCACCGTCCTCGATGACTGAGGTCTTGGCGGTGGTGCCGCCCATGTCGAAGGTGATGAGGTTCGAAAGCCCGAGAATTCGTCCCGCCTCCGCCGCCGCGATAACACCGGCGGCGGGGCCGCTCTCAATAATTCCCACCGGCCGCTCGGCTGATGCGGCGGCCGATATGAGACCGCCGCCCGACTGCATGACCCTGATCGGCGCCGTAACCCCTTGCTTACCCAAATTGAGTTCCAGGTTGCCCAGATAGCGGGAGACCAAGGGTTTGACGTAGGCGTCGAGGACGGTCGTCGCCGTTCGTTCGTACTCCCGCATCTCGGGAAGTACGTCCGAGGAAACGGACACGTACTCGAAGGTGTCTCGGGCCATTTCAGCGACCGTTCTCTCGTGGGCCGGATCGGCGTAGCTGTGCAGGAAACAGATCGCCACCGCCTCAACGCCTTGAGCCTTCAAGTCTTCGATTGCGGTGCGTGCCGAGTCCTCGTCGAGGGGCTTGACCATACGGTGGAAGGCTCCCATGCGTTCGTCGACCTCGCGGCGCAGGTGGCGCGGAACCAGGGGCTCTGGCTTCTTCCAGGTAATGTCGTATAGCTTGGGAAGGCGCACCCGGCGGATCTCGAGAACATCCCTGAAACCCTTGGTGGTCAATAGCCCAACCCGCCCTCCGCGGCGTTCAAGGATGGCGTTCGTGGCTACTGTCGTGCCGTGTTCGATGGCGGTAACAACGTCCGGAGTTTGGCCTTGTTCAGCCAAGTGTTCGGCAACACCTTCGACAATCGCCCGGCTATAATCGTCCGGTGTCGACAGAACCTTGCGCACACCGATGGTCCCGTGCTCATCGATGAAAATGATATCTGTGAATGTTCCACCAACGTCGCCACCAACGCGAATACGTCCGTCCATTTGTCCGCTTGACCGATGGTTTTGCGGCGTCTCATTCACTGACTGGGATCCCTAGTCTTTTGAATGGCACCGGAAAAGGGTCCCGGTATGTCATTCAAATCAACCCGTGCAAACGGTATTTGACCCTCTGTCTTGCGTATCTGGAACACCATGATTTACCTAACGACATTTGAACAAAGAATGGACTTTCCCGTTAGCCCCTTCAAGGAGCTTTACCAGGTAACGAAGCAACGGCACCGTTGACAAACCGCTGGTAGAATGGCTCGCGCTAGTCGGGAATGACATCGTAGATTCGTATTTCATGGATCAAGAGTCTGCTCCAAAGGCTGAGTAAATGCCCGGCTTCATTGCATCAACTGGGGAAGCCATACCGACACTTGCGGTACGTAGGCGAAAAGGAAGTAGAGGGCGATCAAAAGCCCAATGTAGGGCATCAATTCTCGGCTGAGTACGTGCACCGGCACCTTGCCGATGCTGCTGCCGATGAACAGGCAAAGACCCACCGGTGGCGTGATCAGGCCGATGACCAGACCAAAGACCATGACCACGCCAAAATGGATATCACCGAAGCCATAAGCCTTGGCAACGGGGAGCAGGACCGGCGTTAGGATGATAATGGCGCTGGAGGTCTCCAAAAAAAGGCCCGTTATCAACAACAGGACCATAACCATGAACAGGAAGGTGGCGGGGCTATCGGTGATGGACAAAAAGATTTTCGCCACCGCCTGGGGAACCAACTCGAAGGCCAACACCCAGCCCATCAAGTTGGCGGCGGCGATAACCAGCATCACGGTGGCTGACAGCACCGCCGTATTCTTCACCACCTGAATGATGCCGTCTCTTTTGAGCGTGCGCATGGACAAGCCCACCACAAGCGCGTAAAGGGCGGCCACGGCGGATGATTCCGTCGGCGTGAACACGCCGCCGACGACACCGCCGACGATAATCACCGGCATAACCAGGGCGACCATCGCGGATCGAAAGCTCGTGAAAAAACCGACGATTTGACCAACGCTGCCGACAGAGGAGCTTTGCCCTACGGTGATCGGCATCTTTCGCAGCAGGTAGCGGTTCAGGATCAACATGGAAAGCCCGACAATCACGCCGGGGGTCAAACCGGCGAGAAACAGGGCGCCGATGGAAGCATTGGCCGCAATGCCATAGACAAGCATCGGTATTGACGGCGGAATCAGAGGGCCGACGATGGAACTGGCAACGGTGACGGCGGTGGCAAAGCTTCTTGTGTATCCATGTTTGACCATCGCCGGTATCATGATGGTTCCGATGGCCGCGGTGTCCGCCGTCGCGGCGCCGGTGATGCCGCCGAAGAACATGCTTGTCACCACGTTGACCTGGGCCAAGCCGCCACGCCAGCGGCCCACGAGGTGATTGGCAAACTGTATTAAGCGCCCGGTCAATTGCGCCTCGTTCATGAGAAACCCACCGAGAATAAAAAATGGGATGCTCATGAGCACGAACTTGTCCAGCCCGGCAAACAAGCGCTGGGGCACCACCCTAAGCGGCACGTCGCCGGTGGTGAGCATGTAGAGGGTGGCCGAGGCGCCGAGGACAAACGCCACCGGCACCCCAAAGCTTAGTAATCCGAAGAACCATGCGAAAAGACCAGCCATAATTCTGCCTCTACGTTTCCGGCCCGGCGTCGAGAGACCCGCCGCCATATGGGTCCGATTGGGCATCGGCACAGTGGACGCCCCGCAACAATCCCTCGAAGGCTGCGATCATGATGAAGGCGCCGCCCACGGGAACGGCCAGATAGATCCAGCCCAGTTGCAACGGCAGGCCGCCTGAAATTTCCCCACGGGCGAAGACGCGCAGCGTGAGGAACCACCCCTCCCATGTCATCACCCCGGCAAAGGCGAGGCATACCAAGTGCGCGATACGAAATACCGCCGTTGCCAGAGCCGAGGGCAACTTGTCGGTCAGCAGGGTAACGCCAATATGACCGCCACGCCGATAGGCCACCGCCGCACCGGCCAGGGCACTCCAGATGAGGGCGTAGCGGGCGACCTCTTCGGCCCAAATCAAGCTATCGCCGAGAACGTAGCGCGCGAACACCTGAAGGGCGACGATGGCCAAGGCGAAAACCAGCGCGAAAGCCGAGATGGCGAGGAAGACCCGGTTGAACGCGAAATCGACAACCGTATCAAGCCTATTAAACCTGCCCGCCTCCTTGGCCATGTCCCGCGCTGATCCTTCGTCGCCTGTTTATTTGTTCAAGGCGATAATCTCTTGCAACAAGTCTTCGGCATTGAGTTTCTTTGCGTATTTAGCCCAAACCGGTTTGATTTTTTCGATAAAGGCGGCCTTGTCCACCTTGTTGATCTTGATGCCCTTGCCTTCGAGGAAGCCTCGGATCTTGTTCATGCTATCGACGAAGACCTTGCGTTCGTGGGTCGTCGCAACGGCCATGGCCGCGCGAATCCAGTCTTGATGCTTCTTAGACAGACCATCGAAATATGACGCCTTCATGATCACCGGGCGCGGTTCCGACAGGAAGGTGATCTGGTTCCAGTCCGTCATGTAGCGAATTGATTCGTAGACCTTAAGGTTGTTGACAGACATGACGTCCAGATGGGCTCCTTCGATTACTCCCTGCTTGAGGCCGGTGTAAACTTCGCCGTAGGCCATCGGAGTAGGATTGGCACCCATCGCCTTCATGCCATCAACCAGGGCCGGATTAGGAATCACCCTGATCTTCACGCCCTTCAAATCGTCGGGCTTGGTGACCGGAGCTTTAACGGTTTCGATTGGGCTGTCACCGGTGCTCCACCAGTCCAGCACCCGATAACCGGCCTGCTTCTCGATCAGGGCAGCGATCTTCACGCCGACGGGGCCGTCGGCGATGGCGTTCATGTGCTTCTGGCCTTGCACCAGGAACGGCAACTGGACCAGATTATAGATCGGCGCCAAATTTGCCATTGAACCGGCCCCGATGCCCATGTGGACGGAACCCTCAAGGATTGCCTCGTTGATTTCTCGTTCGTTGCCAAGTTGGCCGCCAATATAAACTGTCACCTTTATGTCACCGCCGGAAAGGGCCTCGACCGATTCCTTAAATTTGCGCATGCCGTCGACATAAGGAAACCCTTCGCCGGTGATCGTCGCAAAGCGCAGGTTAATGCTTTCCGCCTGGGCGCTCGGAGAAAATGCAAATGTCGCGGCTAGACTCGCCACCGCGACCATACCAATGAAATTCTTGATCTTCATTATAATAGACCCTCCTGTTAGATGGTTATTCCAAGGCCGTAACCAGAGCCCAGGATAAGTTTCAAAACCCCTAATAAGCCCCCACTACCATCCGACAAACCCTTGAATAGGTTCCGTTGATGGTAAGCTCCTTCAAAATCACTTCAGAAGCCGGAAAAATCATAAGATCACAATTTTCCATGCCTTTTTCCCGGGCTGTTCAGGTTCAGTGGCCTCGAAAATTCAAATGTGTCACTTACCACGAGTTACCTGACGTCTGACCATTTGAACTCCCCTATTTCTTTTGGTTTCCGACTTGTTGCCAGTTTATGGCAACAATAATGTAGAGCACGAGCGCTGCCAGCAAGACGAATTTTTGAAGAATAGCGTTGCTGCTTTGGCAACGTCATTTGAACGCTACTGAGCAATATGTTCAAACGCTCCGGACAAAGTGTCGAGCAGTTTTTGCGTTGCCACCGCATTGGTTCTGTCTTTTCGCGAACAAATTTTTAGTGAGGAAATGTGATGGTCAGGTAATACGACAGGGATGGCCTTAAGCAGACCCAGTTGGACATCCTGGCGCACAGAAAGTGGTGTGAGTATCGCAATGCCCTTTGCCGAGCGAGCAAAGCTCCGAAGCGCCTCAATCGAATTGGTTAATAACGATGGTACGATCTCGACGTTTAGTTCAACAGAGACCTGATCCAAAATATGACGTATCCCAAAAGTCTCATCGGGCAATGCAATTCGCCAGTTCGAAAGGTCTTCAATTCGGATTTTGTTAAGCGCCGCCGCCGGGTGGCTAGGCGAAACCACAACATGCAGAGGGTCATTAATGGACGCAGCGACGGCAAGCCCCCTTAGCGATTGCGGATCGAATAATATACCGATGTCCGCGTCATCCGACATCAGTGCGTTTATGATAAGGTCTGTGGAAGCCACTTCCAGCGAGATGAAAATTCCCGGGTATTGCTCTTGGAAGTCTGCGATTACAGGAACAACAAAGTCTTTGACCATACCCTCAATGGTCCACACACGGACATCGCCCCGGCGCAATCCTTTGAGGTCCGATATTTCGGATCGCGCGCTTTCATAATGATCGAGTAAGCCGCGGACATGGGCTAACAAAATCTTTCCGGCAGATGTGAGGTTCATGCCGCGCGCATGCCGCTCGAAAAGAGCGATATCATTTTCGTATTCCAGCTGGGCGATTTGACGACTCACCGCCGAAGGAGCGACGTGAAGCGCCTCGGCCGCCTCGCGGATGGATCCTAAACGGGCGACTTTTTCAAAGTATTTGTACCGTGTAATCGACATTTCTGATCTGATCTAATTTTCACTCTGGTCAGAGTTATTGTTGCTAAACTAGCATCGTTTCCATCTGAATTCTAAAATTTTGCGATCAACCACCTCGCGGTCAATACATCGAGCCGACATTCCCCAGACGCCATCCAGCTTCGTGGGAAATGTACCGCTATACCACTGCCAAGAAAACAGCATCCCCTTTGCAGTCATCCGATGGCATGATTTTGATAATCGGCCCGCTATTGAAAGGCCATTCGGTCACTTTTCCGGCCATCCAGACACACCTCTCGTCTCGCTTCTTCCTTGCCGTCAATTCACTAGGTCTACGCCGGAGCGGGTCTTCGTCGCAAATCATCATCCGCCGCATCGGCACGGTTATCCGCGCCGACCACTTTCACCCGGGGATGGACGCAACCGCGTTTTTTTAACCGGCTTCCACCTGGTTCTCCAGGACCCCTACATTTTCGACCTCGACCCGAACCGTGTCGCCCGGTTTAAGAAACACTTTTTGGGTGCTGCCAACGCCGAAGGGCGTGCCGGTGGCCAGAACGTCACCCGGCAGAAGAGTAATCCGGGCACTGAGATATTCGATTAAATCCCAGACGGAGAACACCATGAGCGAGGTATTGCTGTCCTGCATGATGGATTCGTTGAGGTGGGTGGTCAGCTTAAGTTGGTGAGGATCACCGGCCACCTTGGCGCTGGTAATGGCCGGACCCAATGGCGACGTGCGGTCCAGGCACTTGGATGACAACCAATCGACTATGTGTTGCTTACCCAAATCGACCCATTGCAAATCGCGGGCGGTGGTGTCGTTGACGACGGTTAGACCGGCAATATATTGGGGGACGTCGGCCTTCGCCACGTGTCGTGCCTTGCGGCCAATAACCACACCCATCTCCCCTTCGTAATCGAGTTCGCGAGTCACCGAAGGGATGACGATGGGCTCGCCGGGGCCAACAAGAGAAGTCGTCGGCTTGTCGAAGATAAGCGGCTGGGACGGCACTTCAAGATCCGACTCTTCGGCGTGCTTCTTGTAATTGACCGCAACAGCGAACACCCGGGCGCCATCGTCGATCGGCGCCAAAAGGCGGACCGATGACCGCGAAAAGACCGGCAATCCATCAACATCTACGTCCTCCGGCAGCCAACCTTCTGGATGCTCGGCAAGAAAATCAGCAACCAAGGCAAATCGCCCGCCGAGATCGTGTATCGTATCATCGACCCACAGGCCGGGGCGGGGGGACTCGTTGTCGGAGGGTGAGAAACGGACTAATTTCATTGAGATATTCCTTATTCAAGGTTGGGACCGAATTGCATGTAGCCGCGCGGCGCTTTTAGCTTTGCAACCTGCACGTCTATCAGAACACCGCAGCCGAGACAGCAAAGCATGCGGATATGAAAGCGACCACTATCATAATCCTCGCCCCGGACCGGACCGGCCGCGGTGAGTGGCGCAAGCACCTCCCCCAGATGCTCAAGAAGGTTCTCGCTGGGGCCACAGTGACGGCAGCCGCAGTGGCAGCAGAGAACCTCATCAGCGTCAAAATCGACCTGGAGAACGTCGCCGTAGCGTAACTTTCCGTTGCCGGCGAAGCTAATCCGCGCATCACCGGGATCGGGCTTGACCGCTTGTGCCAACCTCGCCTTGCGCAGGACGCTGCGCTGGCGTTCGGTGGCTTGGTCATCATCAGGAATGACGCCATAGATGTTAAGCGCCGATTGTTCCGAGACGCCGCCCCGGGCGACGTCAGCGGCGACGGCGGCGGGGTTTCGCAACAAAGGATCGCCGTAACCGCCGCCGCCCTGCCAATTGTGGTACCAGACGTCACCCTGAATGATTGGCGTACGCCGGTGCTTGCTGGGTAGGAACTCACGTTGGCCGGGGATCGCGTCCAGGCCATTGGCGGCGGTTTCGCCCGCCGCCATGCCGGCCAGGATATCGCTGTCTGTGAATTGAACGGCGCGGATGGCGGCACCCGGCAGGCCGCCCGCCAATCCGATGGCGTTGGGCATTTCCGCCCCGGTTCCGGCGAACAGACCTTCCACATCGTCCTTCGGTGAGCCGTACACCGTATAGGCCAATTCGCCAGACATGCCGCCGCGAAACTGGCCTGGGCCACCGGAATCCGTGAGATGCCGGCGGAACAGATAGAGCAATGGATATTCGGACTCCTGATCCTCGATATTGGGCATGTTGGGGGTCGTGTTGAAAACGATACCACCTGTATCGACGCCGTCGGCGTAGGTGCGGGCGCCGGAACCGCCCCCAAAGTGGCTCATCTCGGTGGCGGCGAAAGGAAAACCGTGCTGGCTGGTGCCCGATATAATGGGCGCCATCGAAGTGCCGGACCACACCGCCATCGTTTCTTCGCGATACTTTTCGCTAGCTAGAAGCATGTGGGAAAGGCAGCGCCACGCGGCATCGATGGTGACGATCACCCCCGAAATGGTCGCCATCGCGCAAGGGGCCGGATATTCGCAGTCGTTGACAGTGCCGCCCGGACTTGAGATGCGGACGCAATCAAGAATCCCCCGGTTCCAGGGGATGTCCCAGCAAAGATTGATATAGACGGCGGACAGGACGGCGGCCTGGAGGCCCGAATAGGTGCAGTTGATGAGGCCACGAGCCTGTGGAGAGGTGCCGGCAAAATCGAACATCAGTTCGTCATCCCGTTTTGTCAGGGTACAGACGATCTCGAAAATCAGCGGATCGTGACCGTCGTGGTCGATGTACTGGACCTCGCGCCAACGACCGTCGGGAAGCTCTTGAAGGCGAGCGCGAAGCTTTTCCCGAGCATGGGAAATCGAACGCTTCATCACCGCTTTGACCGCATCGACACCCCATTCCTCGATCAACGCAACGAAACGCCGGCGCCCGGCGTTGAGAGCGGCGAACTGACCTCGAACGTCGAGGGCGACAATCGGGTCGCGCACCTGATTGAGAATCATCGCCAAGATATCTTCGCGCACCTGATGGCCCTCGATGATGCGTAGTGGTGGCATCCTCAGGCCTTCCTGGTAGACATCGACGGCGCCGACCGAGAAGCCGCCGGGGTCCATGCCGCCGGTATCCAATTGATGGCCGGACACGCCCATCCACGCGACCAGTTCACCCTCATGGTGGACCGGCGCCACGGTGGCAAAGTCGGGTTGGTGAATGGCGCCCAAGTAAGGGTCATTGCAGATGAACGCATCCCCTTCTCGGATGGCGCCGGCATCGGCGAAAGCGCGTAGGGTGCTATCGACGATAAGTGGCAGGACATTGCCCTGGGTGACGATATAGGGGCCCATCGATACCAGCGCGCCATCATCCATCATGATTGTCGTTGCCGCATCGTTGCCGGTGATCAGCACATTGGAGCCCGAGCAACGCATGTATTGAATGCCCATCTCCTCGGTAATGCTTAGCATCCGATGATACAGAACCTCGAAATCCGCCGGGTCCAGTTCCTTGTTTTGCTGCTCAACCATCTATTTCTCCTTCTGCCGGTTCGCCGGTGAAAATATGAAGATGCCGATAATCGTCGACTTGGGCCCGCTGGCCGGTGAGGACGACGATGGTGGTTCCGGGATGCTCGACGAGGGCCGGACCGGCAAATTCAGCGCCTTGACCTAAGGCGGTGCCATCGTATACCGGTGTCCGCACCATTTTCCGCCGGTGCGGGCAATAGGCCGGGCGGTGAGTCCGCGGGACCGCCGGGCCATGGGCTCCAATCCCAGGCTCGTCCGGGATGTTAACCAGGCCAATCGCGTCAATGGAAAAGGTAATCAGTTCGATTCCTGCTTCGCGCAGCGCCGAACCAGCGCCGAACAAGCGTTCGTATTCGCTTTCGAAACCATCCGCCATCGCCTGCAGACCCTCTTTGTCCACCACCTTCGGGACCTCGACGCGAACGGTGTGGACTTGGCGGCGGTAGCGAGCCTCGACCCAGCGCTGGAAACGCCGCTGCTCGGGTGGCGTGTGCGCATCCTCCAGCTGAGCTGCCCCTTGCTGCTCAAGTCGGGCAAAGATCGCCTCAACGCGCGCAGCTTCGACCGGCAGCACCAACGGATCCGATATCTGCAGGCTGAAGCGAACATCGGTCCGCGCGGCACCGTAGGCGGATAAGACGGAAGCGAACAACGGTATGATGATCTCGCCAACCCCGACCTCGGCGCCGTATGAAGCAGCATGGGTCGGACCCGCCCCGCCATAGGCCATCATTGAAAACCGCCGTGGATCGTGGCCCCGCTCCAGTGTCGTCTTCCGAATCAGGTCGGCCATTTGGCTATCGGTGACCCGGCGGATGCCGGCGGCGGCGGCCAGCGTGTCGCCACCGTACAAGGGGTCGGCGACATGCTTCTGGATGGCATCCGCTGCCAAATCCGCATTCAGCTTCATACGTCCCCCCAAAAAATTGTCCGGCGCGATATATCCGAGCACCACGTCGGCATCGGTCACCGTCGGTCGGTCGCCACCCAGGTCATAGCATGCCGGGCCGGGATCAGCGGCGGCGCTTTCCGGTCCGATCCGAAGGCGTTGACCGTCAGCCCAGGCGATGGAACCGCCGCCGGCCCCGATGGAGGTTACGTCGATCATTGGCAAGCGAAGTTGGTATTGGTTGAGCACGGTCTCACGAGCATACCGCCAGCGACCGCCCTCGATGATCGCCACCTTAAACGTGGTGCCTCCTACATCGGTCGCAATGACGTCGGAATGGCCGAGCCGTTCCGCCAAATGCGCGCTTCCCACGATGCCCGCCGCCGGCCCCGATTCGATGGTGAATACAGGTACCGATTGGGCCGCCATGGCGACCCCGCCGTTGGCCTGAACGATCAGGATGTCGCGACCATATCCGGCCTCTTGCAACGTTTCCTGAAGACGGCTGATATAACCCTCGATAACTGGCCCGACATAGGCATCGAAAAGCGCCGTAGCGCTTCGCTCGTACTCGCCCATCACCGGCGCCACTCGGCTGGAAAGGGCAATATAGATGTCGGGCAATTCTTCGCGCAAAATCTCGCCGACCCGCTCCTCGTGATCCGGGTTCATGTGAGAAAACAGAAACGCCACCGCAACTGCCTGGATACCGCGCTGGCGCAATATCTCGGCGATGGACCGCACCCGGTCTTCATTCAAGGGCTGCACCACCAGACCCTGGGAATCAACCCGTTCGGCAACCCCGAAGATGTCCCGCTCATCGACCAGCGGCCTGGGTTTTTGGGTCTTGCGGTAGTGGTGGCGCTCGAACACGCTGAGACCGGCAACCCGCCCGGTCGCCCGCATGATCATCAGGGTATCCTCAAACCCGGCGCTGGTGAGCACTGCCGTAGTAGCGCCGGAATAAGCGAACACAGCGTTGCTCGACTGAGTGGTGGCATGGACGAAGCGTCGAGTATCGCCGAGCAGATCATCGACTTGGCGCCCCATTTCCTGGGCCGCCAGAGAAAGGCCGTTCATAACGCCACTTTGCAAGTCGTCGGGCGTCGTTAACGCTTTTCCTACGTTTAAACCACCGTTCCGTTCATCAATGACGACGACGTCGGTAAAGGTTCCTCCAATGTCCGCTGCTATGGTAAACATGTCTTCTTAATCTCCCTTTTTCTTTTTATGGTTATTCATAACATGGTGCGAAGAACTGATTATTTCTCCACCAAGTCACCGCGCGGAAATCGAGTAGCCGTTGCCATCCATCGGGACGGGTGCCGGTTGGACGGTCGCGTGAGGGATTTTGAAACCTTGATCGTTGACGAGCCAGAACTCGCTGGCGGAACCGATCAGGGACCTTCGCCGCTTGAGCACCTGACCCTTAGTCTGGCCACTTGCCAGGCGATCTCGATTGTCAAGGTGGCCGAGGCCATGGGGTTTGAATTTCGATCCCTGCAAGTCGTCGCCGAGACCGATATCGTGTTTCGGGTTGGCAAACGTTACCCCGAGCCCACGCCCCGGGTGGCCAAGGCGCGCCTCGAAGTTGAGATGAAATCGGAAGAGCCGGCGGCGCGCATCAGCGAACTGCAGGAACGGGTCGAGGATCGATGCCCGGTCAGCACCCTGTTCAGCGACGCAGGCATCCAACCCGAAGTGGTATGGGTTCCGAACACCGTGATCAGAGCAACCTGACATTCAGGCAAAACCCAGATAGACTTTGCGCACCATTTCGTGCTCCAACATCTCCCGCCCGCTGCTGCTTAGGACGATTTTACCGCTCTCCAGAAGGTAACCGTGGTCCGAAAATGACAATGCGAGTTGCACGTTCTGTTCAGTGAAAAGAATGGTGACACCGGTCTCGTTGATACGGCGGATGACATTTACGATTTCCTCCACGGCGACCGGGCTTAGCCCCAGGAACGGTTCATCGATCATCATCAACCGCGGCCGACCCATCAGGCCACGGGCAATGGCGACGACCTGTTGCTGGCCGCCGCTTAGCACCCCGGCCCGCTCGTCCGCGCGCTCCTTCAAGAGGGGGAACAGCGATTGAACCCAGGCCAAGGTCTCGTCCCGATGCCGGCGAGCCTCTGGGTTGTATGAACCGAGGATCAGGTTCTGGCGGATTGACAGGCTTGGAAACAGGCGTCTTCGCTCCAAGACGTGAATAAGACCCCGCCCGGCCATGGCGTAGGTGGGAATATCGGCCAGATCCTCGCCCCCTAGAAGCACCCGGCCACCCTGTCTCGCGACGAGGCCGGTGACGGCGTTCATGATCGTGCTCTTGCCGGCGCCGTTGGGACCCAGCAGGCAGACGACCTGACCCTCGCGGACCTTCAGATCGATTCCCCATAACACCTGGAAGTGGCCATAGCTGACCTCCAATCCCTGAATTTCAAGCATGGCCCGACCCCAGGTATAACCGTCTCACTTCGGGATTGGCGGCCACCTCGCGGGGCGGCCCTTCGGTCAACTTTGCCCCAAGATTGAGAAATATAACCCGGTCCGCCAGTTCCATGACAACCCGCATGTTGTGCTCGATTATCAACAGGGTCACACCTTCGTCGCGGAGCGATCCAACCAATTTCATAAGTCCTGGGATGCTCGGCTGGTCGACGCCGCCGGTGATTTCGTCAAGCAACAGGAGCCGGGGTTCGGTGGCCATGGCGCGGGCCATCTCAAGGCGCTTTCGTTGGCCGGTACTGAGTTCGCCCCCCAGGTCGGCGCGTTTGTGCTCCAGTCCAACCAGTTCTATGCAATGACCGGCCAGTTCGCGGGCAACCGCCGGGCGAGGATGGCGAATCAGGGCGCCGACCATAACATTTTCCTCCACCGTCATGCGGGGGAAGGGCTTGAGAATCTGAAAAGTGCGGGCAATGCCCAGCCTGCTAATTTGATCGGGGCGCAGTCCGGTGACATCCTTGTCATCGAAGGTGACTTGACCACTATCGGGCCGCACAAAGCCAGAGATCAAGTTAAACACGGTGGTCTTGCCGGCACCGTTGGGACCTATCAGCCCAACGATTTCACCTTTATCGACGGTAAAATTTACCCGGTCGCTAGCACAGACGCCGCCAAAATTTTTGGACAACTCATTGATTACCAATAAATCGGACATAGGCGAACGCCTTGTCTTCATTAGTCAAACCGATGAAAAAAGCCAATAACGCCGTTTGGCTGGAAGCGCGCAATGATGATGATCAGCAAGCCGTAGACCAGCAGGTCCACATTGCCGCCGCCGCCAGCCATATAGTAATCCACCCAGGCGCCTATCCCACCTTCGGCTAACGCCGATTGATCGAGGGCGATATGGCCCGAAAAATTCGCCCGCAGGAATTCGGTGACGGGAATGATAATAAAAGCGCCCAATACCGGGCCCCAAAGAGTCTTGATGCCGCCGAAGATAGCAATAAATGCAATCTCCAGGCTGACGATGAGCGACATCGTGTTGACTGGCTCCACGTACATCACATACTGGGCATAGAACATACCGCACAGAGTTGTGAATAGGACACTGATCAACAATGCCACCATCTTGTAGCGGGCAATGTCGACGCCCAGACTTCTCGCCGCGTCCTGTTCCTCGCTTACCGCCTTGAGGAAGTAGCCGAGCGGCCGGAAACGGATCCGCCATGATACGAAGACCGACGCAACGAAGAGAGTCAGAATGCCATAGTAATAAGGCAGTTTGCTTTTGTGGAATTGAAGGTGCCATAGCGCATCGAGCGAGCTTTCCGCCCGGTGGATGGGATACTCAAGACCGATGGCCCCGCCCACCATATCCCAATTGGAAATGATGATATAGACAGCCTCGGCAATGAACACGCTGGCCAAAACGAAATAGTGGCCGCGTAGGCGAAAAGTGGGCAGACCGATAACGAAGGCTGCAACAAAGGCGATCATTAGCGCCAGTGGCCAACTGACCCACGGCGACAATCCGAAATTGACGTAGAAGTAGGCCGCCGTGTAAGCCCCAATGCCATAATACACACCGTGGCCAATCGACACTTGACCGGTGTAGCCGCCAAGAATGTTCCAGGCCGTACCCAACGTACCGTATAGAAGGGCCATGATAACGATGTGCTGATGGAACGGCATGGTGAATACCAGGGGATACGCGATTAAGGCGCCGAGACCCCCCACGACGACCCACCAGGGCACCCCCTCGACGCGCAGGGTTTCACCAGACGCAGGATTCATTTGCGCCCCATAAGGCCGTGAGGCCGCACCAGAACGATCAATAGGAACAGGCCGTAGGCGAACAACGTCTTGTAGTTGGCGGACGTAAGAAACCCACCCCCCACCTGAATCAGTCCGATGATGATGCCGCCGTAAAATGCCCCCAGAACAGAGCCGAAGCCGCCGATCGCCACCGCGACAAACGCCGGCAACACCCACTTGACGCCAACCAGCGGATTGATAACGTAGTATGTGGACAACAGCACACCGCCGATACCAATGGTGGCGGCGCTGAGGCCCCAAGCGATGGCGAACATACGATCCGTGTCGATGCCCAAGAGCCGGGCCGCCTGTTGATCCTCGGCGGTGGCCTGAAGGGCGAGCCCGGTTTCGGTGCGGTTAATGAACCAAAACATGAGCACCGCTGTTGCCAGCGCTCCCCCCGCCGCCACCAATTCGGCCATGTTGAAGAACAGGCCGTCGAATTGGAATAGGCCGCTAGACCAGTTTTCCGGAAGAGTCCGGGTATCGGCCTTCCACAGAAAATTGGCGCCAGCCTGCATGAACACCATCAACCCGAAGGTCGCGAACACTTGAGGGATCAGAGTTGCCCCTACAAGATATTTGCCCAGCCACCGGTAGATCAATACACCAAAACCGAACATACAGACCGCGATGATGGGGGAGCTGAGCAAGGGATCGAATCCAAGGTATGTCCACATGAAGAAGGAAGCGTACATGGCGATCATCATGAACTCGCCGTGGGCAAAATTGACGACGTCCATGATGCCATAAATCAGCGACAACCCCATCGCAACGAGGGCGAACATGAGGCCGACAATTAGACCGTCAAGCGCTACTTGAACATAAATCACAGGCCGGCTCGATTCTGTAAATGAGCGACTAATCTTCACCGCTCCCGGGCATGCGCCACGGAAGCGGTGAGATCAATCTCGAACGATGGGGATGATTAACGCTTATTCCATGGTGGAGCGGGAAATACCGCCTTCTTGGTGGCAACGCCTGATGGCCAAACCGGGTAGTGTTTGCCGCCTTGGATTTGGGTGATCAAGCCGTTGGCCAACTCATTTTGTCCCTTTGAATTGAAGCGAACGCCACGATAGGGGACGATCAGATCGGAGCCTTTGATGTCGGTGGCCCTGAGTGCCGCCAGAATGTCTTCCGGACTGAAGGACTTGGCTCGATTAAGGGCGTCGGCCACTACCATCATGCCGGTAAACGCTCGGGCCGGTGCGTCCCAAATGGGTTTACCCGTGCGCTTTTTAAACTCAGCACTGACCTGCCCAACCGCGGGCCGTTTTTCCCCCAGTGCGTCGTGAAATTTGGTATGGGAGTAGTTGTAATCGGCGTTCTTGCCCAGGGCCTTGATAAAGGTGGGCGAGGCGAAGCCGGCGCCCATGGCGAGGATCGCTTTCGGTTCGAATTGCAGGGCCTGATACGTGCGCACCGATAAGATAGCGTCGGCATCGAACGCAGCCTGCAAGACGACGTCCGGGTTGGCCTGTTTCAGTTGCAGGACTTCACTTTTCAAATCGGCAACCGAGGGCGGATAGCCAATCTTCTGGATTTCCGTAAAGCCGTAATCCTTATAGATCGCGGTGGCCGCCTTGGAGAGTCCCGTTCCCCACACGTCGTTGATGTGCATGATGGCCAGTTTCTTCGCCGGCACGCCACTGGAGGCGCGGACCTCCTTGAGGAAGGTAAAGAAGTCTCTTGCGATGTCGTTGGCGGTCGGCGTTGCACTGAAGAAGGTCTTAAACCCACGAGCGGTCAAGGCTGGAGATTCCGACGTTCCAGTAACGTAAGGGATGCCCATTTTCTCGGCCACTTGGCTCGACGGCGAGGCTACCGAACTGTGGAACGCGCCTTGAAGGATGTGCACTTTGTCCTGGGTGATCAAACGCTCGGCGATCGCCCGCCCGCGCTCCGGCCGGCCGCCATGATCCTCGGTGAACATTTTTATTTTGGCCCCACCGTGGTTGGGCAGGCCCTTGGTTCGAGCGAACGGCAGGTCAATATCGTAAACGTTGTTGATAATATCAACCGCCAGCTTGACCGCTTCGAGGGTTTCCTGACCCGACTTCGCGGCGCCGCCAGAGGTCGGCATGAGAACTCCGACCCGAGCATCTTCAGCTCCGGCGGGATTTCCCATCGCCAATACAGTCGTCGCTACCAATCCAATAATTAGTGTCTTGTAACGCATCACGTTTCCTCCCTGGTTTCGTTAGGGTCGACCCGAGGATGGTCCCGCGTCGACCATTTGTTAATATCTATATTCCATTTGTTAATAACTATATTCTAAAAGCGAGTATTGAGGCCGATGATAGCGGTTACTGCGCTGTCGAGTAAATATTATATACGAGCCGCACAGGTTCAGTGGCCTCGAAAATTCAAATGTGTCACTTACCACGAGTTACCTGACGTCTGACCATTTGAACTCCCCTATTTCTTTTGGTTTCCGACTTGTTGCCAGTTTATGGCAACAATAATGTAGAGCACGAGCGCTGCCAGCAAGACGAATTTTTGAAGAATAGCGTTGCTGCTTTGGCAACGTCATTTGAATCGCTGCGTCGTTGCCACGAGGCCCATTGGTAACGAGCGCCACCTTGCCTTCGAGCCGAAAAAATGTGGGAAGTGAGGGGGCGCACTCATGCCGATGCTTCCTTCTTCGGAACCTGTAATACCGCTACATCCAACGGTCGGTAGAAGGCGATCGCTTCAATCTGGGCCTTCGCGCCTGCGGCTATGCCATCCTGCATTGTCGTGCGCGGGGGAAAGGGCCACTCCACATGATGACCATAAGCTTTGTTGAACTCGGAATAATCGCGCCAATCGCTCAGAATATTGTTGGTGCGAATGATCGACCCCGACGGGAATTCTGCTTCTGCCAGCGTGTCATTAATTTTTTCCCAAATGCCATGGGTTTGAGCCAGCACGGCCCCCTGTTCGGGTTCTCCTGGATGGCCTGGCAAAAACAAATAGTCGCCGGTTCGCGCGAAAGCGCTGCAGGAGCGCTCTGGATTGTGGGGGCCCAACACGATTTCGCTGTCATAGAGGATAAGCTCAACAAGAATATCGGTAGCGCGATTGCCGAGTTGGGATGATGTGACGGTGTATGGTGGCACGGTAGTAAACACATGCGCCAAGGCTTCGGCGATCTGCGGCAGAATAAATGGTTCGACCACCGTGACGTTGAAGAAACAAATCTGATCAAAGTTAAGGGTTGCGTTCCGAAGCGCAACGGCAATCGCATCGGCCAAGTCAGCACTTTGTTGGGTATGCAGGTCGACGCTGACCGAATGGAAGCGAAACGGCGGGGCAACCTCCGGGCGGCTGGCAAATGCGTCAAGCTCGATCACAGCCTGGGGAAGCGGATAACTAGATGAGGCGACGACAATGTGGTCGAACTTTGCCACGCCAAAGCGAACCTCGAACAAACGCCGATAGGCTTCCACATTCCGCATGTCGGACAAGTATACCTTCAAGCGCAAAAGGTTTTCGGCGCAAGCTCCGAAAGCGTCAAGAACGGTCTCGAGATTTTCAAATATTTTATGGGTTTGTGCTTCGAAGTCGGTCGTGCCTGGCGTTGACCCGGCGAGCCGAAGTTCGGTGTCGATGCCTGCCATCGCTCCGATCAAGATCAGATCATCCGTCACTGCCGCATGCGAAAAATCTGCAATTGGGCGCATCAGCTTTTCTGTGGCGACGATTTTCATGGCACCCACAAAAATTAAATAATGGTTTCGAACCGAACGCCGCGCACGTCCATTTCATAGTCTAAACCGGCGACTGGCGGGCGGGAAAAATGCCATAACAGCCCCTTGGGCATCGCCGCGCGCTTGACGATTTCGTTCTCGATGAAGCTATGAACATCGTAGAGCGTATAAAGCTGCGTCATGGACACATCCTGCCAACCGACACCAAAAGAAGCCATGCGACGTTCCATTTCCCCAAGCACCCATCGAGCCTTCTCTCTAAGTCCCTCTGGTGATTGGTCGCCCGGGCGGATGACGTGGTCACGGTAATTACCCTGTCCTTCAGGCGCCTCGCCGCTGCCGGCGATTACGAAATCTCTGGGCTCTTGCTCAGATTCTGCCTTCGTAGTGTAACTGAACGCCCACACGACAACATCTTCGGGCGGATTCACCTTGGGCGCGACTTTTGTTCGTGAAATTGAATTATGTTCACCGTTTGCGAGGCCGATTTTGGTGAGTTCGGCAACATACTGACGATTGAAATCCAGGAAATCCGCCTCCGATAGTGGTTGGGGGCAACGTAGTTCCATGGCGCAAAGGGCGTCGTGTGGGCGGCCTTTTGTTTCTAGGTGGTCAACTATTCTCGCGATGCCCTCGGAGAGTTTGGCTGGTGACGCGAACTGCGCGCGTTCAATACGATAGCCGGGTTCCGAGCAAACGCCGGAAGAATACTGAAAGACGCCCTTAGCGAAGCGATATCCACCTGCTTCATGAATAAGTGTATCGTACATAATTTGCTCTTTGATCCTCTCAAACGGACAGTTGCGATTTTACCTAAGCTGGCCCAGCCGCAGAACACAATTTCAAATTGCGCGGCATATCGTTGCCAGTCTGGCAACGATATGCCGCGCACGGAAATAACATTTTTTCTTTTAGAAAGTCACGATGCTCATTGTTCCAGTCAACGGCCTTTTCAAAAATTATCAACCTTCAAATCAATTCATCTTTTCTAACGATTAATAAACTGATTTTTTCGACCTTCATCAAAGAGGTAGAAGCTATTCTTTAATTGTACGATATCAGCCAGGAAGAGATATCGTGGCTGCCGCCATATACTGATTGATAGGCAGAAAATATTCAGCCAGCTTCAGGAATCAGAAACATCAATATTATCGAAACTTCAAATTCTTTCTCGATAAGTCCGAAACCGTTTTACACCCCATTAATTGCATGCCCCGCACGATCTCGGCTCGCATTAACTCCAACGCGCGTTCTACCCCAGGCTGGCCAGCAGCGGCCAACGGAAATAGATAGGAGCGACCGCCGCCGACGGCCTTAGCGCCGAGAGAAAGTGCTTTGAGAACATGGGTGCCACGCTGCACCCCGCTATCCATGATGACGTCGATCTTATCGCCGACAACGTCGACAATCTCGGCCAACTGATCGAACGGAGAGCGCGATCCGTCGAGCTGGCGGCCACCGTGGTTCGATAAAATGATGCCGGTGCAGCCGATATCCACAGCTTTTTTGGCATCTTCAACGCTCATAATGCCCTTTAGACAAAACTGCCCATCCCAAAGTTTGACCATCTCTTCGACGTCCGCCCAGTTCATTGATGGGTCGAGCATTTCAGAGAAATAGCGGCCGATAGATAATGCACCGTCGCTCATGTCGACATGATCATCCAATTGCGGCAAGCGGAACTTCTCGTGTGTCACGTAGTTGATACCCCACATCGGCTTGATGGCAAATTGCATCATGCCGCCAAGTGTCAGGCGGAATGGAATGGAGAAGCCAGTGCGCAGATCGCGTTCGCGATTACCACCGGTGATACTATCGACGGTCAGCATCATCACTTCGATGCCAGCCTCACTGGCATTCTCCATCATGGCGCGGTTAAGGCCGCGGTCTTTGTGGAAATAGAATTGGTAGAACTGCGGGGTCTTATGTTTGCGCAGTTCATTCAAGCTGACGGTACCCAGAGACGACACTCCGAACATCGTGCCGTATTTTTCCGCCGCCGCCGCGACAGCCTTTTCACCTTTGTGGTGAAATAGGCGCTGCAAGGCGGTTGGCGAGCAATAGAACGGCATGTCTAGCCTTTGCCCCATGATAGTGACCGATATATCTACGTCCTCCACGCCCGTCAAAATGTTCGGTACCAAGTCGCAATCGTCGAAACTCGCAGTGTTTCGGCGATAGGTCACCTCGTCATCGGCCGCGCCGTCTATATAATTGAAAATTGGGCTTGGAAGCCGTTTCTCGGCAAGGGTCCGGAAATCTTGATAATTGTGGCAGTGTTTCAGGCGCATCATTTCAATCCTCACTTGAATACAGCAGGTGGGAAGCCAGGCGGCGAGTTCCGGAATGATAAACACGATCAGTCGACCCCGCAATTGCAGGAGCAAGAACGGAATGACGTCTGCTACGAAAGCGGGGCGCTAGCGCCCTGCCCTCTGCTTCAAATGTCAACTTTCTCTGCAATAGCTCCCATCACCGGCATTCCAATGTCCGCTTTTGGCTGAGGCTGTTGAAAAACTCCGCCCAGAAGCCGTTCTCATTGTTCGCTTCAAATAGAAGCGGACTTTTCCTCCCGCCTCCGACTGATGCCGGGGCGGGTTTTGCGTTTTTTGCCTGTTCGGTTGTCATTTTTAAGCATTGATTAGGCCATCATCGGTCTTGGCGGTGGTATTGAGACGCGTTTGACCAGTCGTCTTAGGTTTTGCACCGTTGCCGTCAGCAGGAACTCATCCTTGGCACCACTGAGGCCGCGCAATCGGAGCCTCGTCATTGCCAGATTGCGTTTTGCTTCCCCAAACAACCGCTCGATCTTTTTACGGTTCCGGGCGGAGTGGTTATAGACCTCGCTGCCATTGAGGGAACGGGCGTAATCTCGGGCGGCCTCGTTGATGTCGCGAGGGATTTTTCGTGACGGCGCGCGTGGGCAGCACTTGGGCTTCAATGGACATGAATCACAATCTTGCTTGGACGACCTGTACAAGAGTGTCTTGCCATCGTGGATCGTGCCGGTGGTCTTTAGTGTCTTGCCGTGGGGACAGACATAGATATCGGCGTCCTGATCGAAGGCGAAGTCACTCCGCGACAATGTGCCGTCATCACGCTTGCCCTTATCCCAAACCGGGATGTGCGGCTCAATCCGTTTTTCCTTGAGCCAGCCAAGCATCTTGCCGGTACCGTAGGCGACATCCCCGGCGATGCATCTCGGATTGAGGCCGAAGGTCTCGGATGTACGCTCAATCATGGTCTCGGTCGCCTCGACCTCCTTGGATATCCGTGTCGGCGTTGCCTCAACATCAACGATGACGGCGTTCTCCATATCGATGAGATAGTTGAGGCTGTAGCCGAACATAACCTTGTTGCGTCCCCGCGAGGTCCAAGCGGCAGTCGGATCAGTGGGAGACATCGCCTTCGGTTTGCGGCCTGGGTTGATCGGTGCGTTCTCGCTTTCAAGGGCTTGCAGATATTCTCTGACAGGGCGCTGGGCCTGCTGTTCGTCCGTCCAATCAATATCCGCGCCCTCGATCCGGGCGAAGCGGCTGGCATCGGCCTCTATAACACTAGCATCAACAGCGAAGCCCTCGCCGCTGACCAGCCCGGCTTCCATGCATCGGCGCACCACGTTCTCGAACACGGAGCGCAGAATATCGCTGTCGCGGAACCGTCCATGCCGGTTGACCGAGAAAGTCGAATGATCGGGAACAACATCTTCAAGTCCGAGGCGACAGAACCACCTGTAAGCCAAGTTGAATTCAACGTCCTGACAAAGCCGTCGCTCCGAGCGGATTGAATAGCAGTAGCCGACCAGCAGCATTCGGATCATCAGTTCCGGATCAATAGAAGGGCGACCCGTGTGGCTGTAAAACGGCGAAAGTTCGTCGCGCAGCCAGTTCAGATCAAGAACCGCGTCGATCTGGCGCAACAAGTGATTGTTCGGAACTCGGTCTTCAAGATTGAACTCATAAAATAGACGATCTTGCTGTCCAACCTGTTCGCCCAGCATCATCGTTCCCCCTATCCAATATCGACGAAATAAGGGAATCACGCATGGCGACCGGGTTCAATAGAGTTTTTCAACAGCCTCAGCCAGAAGCGGACATCGCGGTCATTCGACAAAAAGCTATGGCGCACAGAAATGTTGTTGGACTACCGTGACTGGCGTATTTCGCCGCGGATGTTAAATTTTCAAGATCAATCACCCTAAGGTGCGCTTGCCACGTTTACATAGAGCGCGGAAATAGCGTCACTTATTCCGCTTCTCGCGTTTTGCCACTCTTGCAGTTCATCAACATTACTCTCCGAAAACTCATGCAAAACACAATGTTTCGGTGCGCCTTCCATCGAAAGATAGCGCCGCACACGCACGAGGCCTTCCAGCTCTGATAGCGCCGGTAAATAGCTACCGACAAACCAGATGTTGAAAGCTTGAGCATTTTCATCCTCAAGATCAAATCGGTCGACATATATGTAAGGCGCGAAGCCGCCAGCCTCTGAGCTTAGTTCTGGACCCGCCCAGGCATATGTATGGCGCTCGGGATTTTGAAATTTTTCGTGATAGGCAGCATCGCGTGGATTGCGCACGCGGCGGAGCGCTTGATAAGGCTCGTCATAGAGATGTCCGAGGCTCGGCATTTCATAAAGCGTGACAAACTCGGGGCCATTGCCGCTTACTCGATCAAAGCTCGCACAGGCATTGAAGCCGATGTCTACGCGGGCCGGGAACATATCTTCTTTTAGCCACGGCCGAAAATCTGCCTGATCCTTCTCTGCGAGATCACAGAAGACAGCGAGCATACCGCTACCGCCGCGAGGAGAATCTGTTAAAGCGATCATTTAGACAATCTCAAGTGGTTGGTACAGTTCGCCCAGCAGCTCAATAGAAATGGCATTACCGGCTTTGACATCGCCGCTGGTCAGCACGACGCTCATAATACCGGATTTAAAAACGGCGTTCCCGTCTGCATCTTTATCTATACAGGCGTTCACCATGGCCAGGATGTGAGAAACATGAGATGAGGCCGGGTAATTGACCTTCGGCACTTGGGCCGTGGAGGACGAATTGTTTGCTTATTGGGTTTCAAATGTTGTCTGTCCCTCAGGACTAGGAAATCCACCCCGTACGGCCCCAGCGTTTATGTCCCCGAAAAACGGTTGAAAACTCTCGGGCAAAGCGTGGCTATTCGGCGGTGAAAACCATAGACGCAGGAGATGACGTTTTCGTTCTTCTTCTTGGTGGTCCTGGAAAGCGGTCCTCGTGTGCATGGTCAGGTGGTTGTTGAGAAACTGAATGTCTCCCGGCTGGAACATCATTGTGAGGTTAAATTCCGGGCGACTACAGATTTCGTCTATGAACCCTAGCGCCTCGCTCTGCCCGGCTGTCAGAGGCGGTGTGACATCTCCGAGCTCCGCGGTTCTGATATGGGTTCGGGTGTAGCGACCGGCGAACCTTCCATCATCAACGGCAAATATCGGCTGAGTATAGTAGGGCGACTGTCCCGGCAACTCGTTTCCTTGCCTGCCCCAATGGTAAATTTTGTACAAAGGTTCCAAAAAATCCGGCCGTTCAGCAAGGATTTGATTATGGATGGCTGGGGTACTGACAATCCGGCTTAACCCGCCTTCTTTTGCCGCTTGAAGGCAATATAGAGCGGTTACATCTGCGGCATCCGTATGGTAGGTCAGCTCGCCGTTGCTGGTGTAACCCCGGAAAGCCGGACCGTCATGAGGGGTGCCAATTTCACGCACGTCACCTAAAACGTCGCCCCGATTGCTTTGTGATACGGCTGTACCACAGTAGAGGCCGACGGCCCAAAACAGGTACCGTAAATCGTCCTTGCTGTATTTCTCGGCTGGAAAACCGCGAAACAGGTAGAGACCCAGCCCGTTCTCGATTTCGTCAAGCATCTGCTCTAATCGCGGGCCGAGACCGGGCAGGGGAAAATCATCGCATTTCAGTTCCGCCAAGGTAACCCCACGGGATTTAGCCCCCTTCAGAGCCTGCTCAAGTTCGGCGATATCGTCTTCGGTTAACCGATAAATCCACCGATCTGAATTCTCGATGTCCGCACCAAGCCAAGCGGCGTTACTGATAACGTTTTGATAATTTGTCATTTTGTCATTCTTCTCACTTGAGTTCTTATCTAAAGCCTCGTGAGTCCTGACCGCTCGATCATTTCGATCATGCACGCTGCAGTGCGCTTAGTCATGGCGCAAGCCCGGCCATCACAACAATGCGACTATGCCAGACAGAACGTTCAATGAATTTCCTTGGCTCCGGCCATGGCGGCCTTGAGTTTATCGATATCGAAACCCGAGGCCTTGGCGGCCTCGATGATTTTCGCTTCCCTGCGCGAGATCAGGTCGATCGCGTCGGGGATTTTCTTAACCGCTTTCCTTGGCACCATGACGGCCCCATGGCGGTCGGCGTGGACGATGTCGTTGGTCACAACCGTTAGGCCATGGACTGTGACCTGACAGTCGATTTCGACCACGTGGACCCAAGCATGGCTCGGCCCCACTTCGCCGCCCAAAAGATTAAAACCACGCGCGCTATCCGAAATGTCACGGATGGAACCGTTGGTGATCCCGCCAAGGGCGCCCAGGCCCTTGTGAACGTTGGTCTGGACTTCGCCCCAGAAGGCGCCAAATCCGGGTTGGGGATCAATGTCCTGGATCACCACGACCGTCGGGCCAGGCGGTTGGGCAACATATTCATAGTAGGCTGTGCGCTTGGCGTCCGTCTCGGTAGCTGTTTCCGGGGGCGGTTCGGCTGCTCGGATGGTCGCCGTCCGAGCATAGCCACAGATGGGTCGCAGGTCCGGGTCGAGTGGGACCAACTGTTGCGTGGTATATCCGTAGCCCCGCCGTTCAGGTACGATTTCCTCCAGCGCGTTACAGATGGTCGGCGTGTCCCATTGGGTCAACGCCGCCAGGTCTTCCGGCGTCAAGTCTCTCATATATCGTCTCCGTCGTTTCAAGAAGGCGGATAGCTTGTTCTACCTGTGGTAAAGAAACCGGCGCATATCCGCCCTGCGCGGCGTTCCATAGGCGACTTCCCTCCGCCGACGATACCACTTTTTAAATTATAATTGTGAGCGATAGAAAAGAAAGCCCGATCCGACCCGAGAATGTCCGCTTTCGAGTGGTGGTCTCAACTGATCGACGCAACACTTTATCTTAAACGCAAAGATGGAGTGTCTGCAGATGGACATCTGGAGGTGTGACCTAGATCACTGCAAACACCAGCGATATATGCTTTGATGATTATGCCAGAGAGTTTTTCTCTCCCACGCTCCCCCAAGCGCCTCTCTGGCCCTCCCTGTTAACTCGCCGGGCCTTCGGGTCCGGCGTTTTTATTGGGTCACTGTTTAACACACGCTTCACCATCCACTTTGTGCCAATTAGAATACGGTGGCCGGGTTTTTGGAGCTAGACCGCATCCTTAATTTGTTTTACAGACAACGGCACTTTCAAACCCACCTTTCAGAGGAATAAAACTTCATGAATAAGACTGACCTTGCTGACGCCGTCGCTCAGGCGACTGACACTTCTAAGGCCGATGCGGCCAATGCCGTAGACGCCGTACTAGACACCATTACCGACGCTCTGAAGAGCGGCGACGGCGTACAACTGATTGGGTTTGGGAACTTCAGCGTTTCCGATAGGGCAGCCCGTCAAGGCCGTAACCCCCGTACTGGTGAGACCATTCAGATCGCTGCCTCCAAGCAGCCTAAGTTTAAGGCTGGCAAGGCGCTGAAGGATGCCGTGAACGGTTAGGAGTTCAGGCTGACGCCATCTGGTTTGGGGCACCCCTCCGGGTCTCCCTATGAAATTCGCCGGACTTTCGGGTCCGGCGTTTTTATTGGGAACCGTAGCTAAGCTGTCTCCTTGTTCCACGACTGAAAATCGCTGCCATTAAGCTGCCAATTTTGGCATTTCAAAGACCAAGGGGCTAACCGTTTCCGGCTAACCCCTTGATTTATATGGTAGGCGCTGAGGGATTCGAACCCACGACCCGCTGATTAAGAGCCAGATGGTTCTCTAGGACCTATCGC